>Ga0209284_10000011_pt1 | contig 220597 bp, 206 predicted proteins | sample FRY03_FD_187211 | JGI IMG/M metagenome (GOLD analysis project Ga0209284, IMG submission 187211) | Freshwater microbial communities from Lake Fryxell liftoff mats and glacier meltwater in Antarctica - FRY-03 (SPAdes) (version 2) | ecosystem: Environmental > Aquatic > Freshwater > Ice > Glacier...
AGCCGGCGTCGCCACTCAGCGCTTGGCTACCAACGGCCCAACGACGTCCACTACGCTTACAAACAGCAAGTCCTAGCAGCATAAAAAATCAACCGATACCACTGTCCGAAAACCCCGCAGCAGCCCAGGTCCCATGACCGTCTCTGATAACAGTTTCTTGGACATTTTTCTCAACCAAGGCGTGATTCCTCTCCTTGTGTTGGCAACACTTCTCGGATGGGTGACTGTAAGAGCATTCGGAAAACTCCAATCTCAAGTGCCGCATTCTTACCTATTTGAAATAGTGCTCCTTTATCTAGTTGTAATCTCCTTCTTCAGTTCAACCCTTCTATCGCCCTACCTATTGCTACCTTTTGGAGTTGCAATTTTAGCCGTTGAATCTCCACTTCTTCGCACAAAATCAAGGGTCCCCGGATGTCCCGACAGGACCCTTAGGGACTGATGCAGGTTAAGGGGACACCTTGACCTGCATCAGTCCCATTCGACTCTTCTCTCTCCAAACTTCTTTCTGTTCACGGTGGTTTTGTCCTCGGAGCAACGGCGAGAAGCAGGGTTCCGCATTCCACCGGTCATCAACTTTCAGGAATCAGTCACTAGAGCATTCTCGGAGAGCTCCGCCACTTGACCTTGACCAGGAATCGGTTGATCACAGGCCTTCAACGATTCATGGGGGCACGAAGTTTTCTAGCCCGAAATCCAGTCGCCTGTAAGCATGCGTTCGTTCCCGGACCCTTTTGTCCCGCAGGAATTTTCCAATCAAACGATGGGAACCCCGCGTGCGCTCACTTTTTCATGCAAATACTGCAACGGAACTTCGATGGTGACTTCGGTTCCCTCGTCTTCGAGCGTGTGCCAGTCGATGGAACCGCCTAATTCGCCCTGCACCAAAGTGCGTACTATCTGAGTTCCCAAGCCCTCTCCCACTTTGCCTTCGGGAAGCCCGCCACCGTTGTCCCTCACCGTGACACTGAGGCGATCGCTGGTGCGGTTGGCAGTGATCAAGACTTCACCATCGGAGCGCCCAGCCAAACCGTGCTCAACGGCGTTGGTCACGAGCTCTGTCAAGACAAGTGCCAATGGGGTGGCATATTCGCTGGGCAGAACCCCGAAGGAACCTTTCGAGAGAGGACGCACGACTTGATTCGTGCCGGAGGCGACCTCGGCGACCAGCATCAAAACCCTCTCAAACACAACGTCGAAGTCGACGTTCTGGCTGAGTCCCTCAGAGAGGGTGTCGTGGACAACCGCAATGGCTGCGACCCTCCGCATGGCCTGGTTGAGCGCATCCTTTGCGAGGTCACTGTGTGTTCGTCTGGATTGAATGCGCAACAACGAGGCAACCGTTTGGAGATTGTTCTTCACCCTGTGGTGAATCTCGCGGATGGTGGCATCCTTGGTGATCATTTCTCGCTCGCGGAGCCTCACCTGGGTGACATCACGGCTCAATACAATCGCTCCGATGCGCTCGCCCGCTCGCTTTAGCGGGATTGCTCGAAGAGTCACGGTGACACCCTTCGACTCCAAGTCTGTTCGCCAAGGAGCCCGACCGGTCACCACAAGTGGAAGGGACTCGTCAACTATGAGGGTCCCCTGCAACATCTTGGCGGTTACTTCCGCCAACAACGTTCCCTCGAGTTCATCTTCGAATCCCATCCGGCGAAAGCCGGATAGGGCATTCGGGCTTGCGAACCTGACTTTCCCTGATGTGTCCAACCGAATAAGCCCATCCGATGCTCGAGGGGCCCCTTGTGCGGGGGCACTGGGTGTGTCGGGGTCGGGAAAATACCCCTCTGACATCATCAGCAACAGGTCATTGGCACACTCGTTGAAGGTCAATTCTTGGCGGCTAGGAACCCGCGAATCACTGAGGTTGCTGTGTCTTGTGACAACGGCAATAACGGTGGGGTCGGTGCTTCCGCCGTCTGAGCGTCTCCCCACCACGACCGGAACAGCTCGAACCTTGGTTGGTGTTTGATCAAAGCTTTCGGGAACTTTCGAATCAACAGTGGTTCCGGTGGTCATTGCTTCTTTCACGAGGGGCAACCACTCCGGGCGAATATCACTCCCGACGACATCCCGGTAAAACAACGTTGCGGCCGATGAAGGCCTGAGGTGAGATACAGCCACAAAGGTGCCGGTTGTTGTGGGAGCCCAGACAACGATGTCGGCAAACGCCAAGTCTGCAATGAGCTGGCATTCGCCAATGAGTTGGTAGAGCCATGCGATCTGCTTGGGGTCCAAGGAGGTCTTGGAATAGACCGTTGAAGATTCTGTGCTCACCTCTTCAGGGTAATCCCTCCCTCGCCGGCTTTTTCCACAGCGTCGAAATATCACGCTTTGTGCTCTTACCCCGAGCCTTCACGACCGGTTTCCGTGTGGTCTGGCCACCCAGAGCGCCGACCACAGGTCGGAGCGCTTCGAGGATGGGGCTCTTCTGGGGAACATCGACGATGGTCGCAGACTCGCTCTCCGCTCTGGTGAGTGAAACCGAGTCGATGGGTATGGGCACCACCTCTTCGATACCCGCGAGGGTCCAGAGCGCAAACTTGACCTCGTCAAAGTCTGGTGCTCTGGGGGATTGGACCCCGTTGCACAGAACGGTCATCGGTGTTGTTGGGGCGAGAGACGTAAGGACCGACCAGGATCGAACAAGGCGCGCAGTGTGGGTGGGCGTTGGTTTGGTGACCACGACAATATGGTCTGCCATTTCGACAACCGCTCGCTGCACTCCGTCTCTGATGGGACCACCGATGACCTCATGTGCATAGTGCTCGAGTGGGCCGGCAAGATCAACCACCAGGGTGTGCCCGTCATCTTTCAGAACCTGGAGAACTCTGGTGAAGGCGGTCAGCTCAATGTCTGCAAACTTTTCTGGTGCCAGGAGGCCCGAGAGAACGAGAAAGCGAGAGCGATGACCCTCATACTCAACGGCGCAGGCGAGCAACGCCTTCGCCGTGATGGTCTCTACCCGAGCCATCCTGCTTGCTGCCACCACCCCCGATGCTTGGTGGGGAAGATTCAGCATCAAGGCAATGGACGCTCCGGCCGTGTCGGCATCGACAACAATGACCTTTGTGTTCGACTGGGACAACAATCCAGCGAGGCCAAGAACCATCGACGTTGTCCCTGGCGACCCCGTGGGGCCCCAGACCGCAACGACGGAGCCTGCGCGTGTCGCTTCACCTGGGGCACGGTTGCCTCCGGTGTGGGACAGGCCTTCCAGCCACGCTGCAAGGTGGTGTTGTTCTGACACAAGAACTGAAATGCCCAGGTCTTCTGCAACTTGGCGAGATGCTTCGGACGTGACTAGCCCGGCAACCGGTAGGTGACCAAGGGTGAGGGCCGAGAGCGCTTCATTGCCCCAGAGCACTTCTGAGAGCTCCACCACCACTCCGTCCACCTCGTGCGTTCCCATGGGCAATCCCGGTGATGTTATGCCCCACCAATCAACGACCACATCGAAGGGCGCCACGGCATCCTGGAGCGACCTGGCTAGTTCTTCAGAGGCAATAGCTCCAATGCGCATCACGGGGTAATACCACTCGCTGGACCAAGATGAACGAAGTATCGGTTGGCAAGCGCATGAATCACTCCGGCCATGTGACGCCGTGGCACAAGAACTTCAACTCTTGTCGTTATGGCATCTGCTGCAAAACCCTCATCCTTGTTCACTCGGAGGATTGTTACTTCGGGAGCGAGAACAAACGGAGCGAGGAAACTGTTCTCGGTGGCCATAGGCGCCACCCATAGCTCCGCGACCGCTCCGGACTGCAGCCATTCCGGCTGACCAATGGAGAGCTCTAGGGTGACGATGCTATCATCAGAGATGGCCTCAAAGCCTAAAGCGTCAAGAGGAATCAGCTCCCCCGCAACAAGAGACCTCGTGACGACGGGGGAGCCGCCAATATCATCCGGTGTTGCATAGCTATCAAACACCGGACTATCGGGAACGCTCAGACCCTGCACGTCTGATGACCTTAGGGCCTGCCCGATAACCACCGTGTCGAGCGCAACGGCAATGATCCTGGTGTGAGTGGACTCCTGAACGATCAGGCCCACTCCCGCAATGGCAATCACGACAAGGGCAAGACCCACGAGGGTTCTGCGAGAGGTTTTGAATCGGCGCATTCGCCCATGATGGAGTGCTGCCGGTTGGCGTGGTGGAGTTTATCCACAGAGCTCTAGAAAACTTCGACAAAGTTCACAGCAGCATACGGAAGGCAGACAGGATCACCCGTGTTCCCCACGATGACCACATAGTCCTGGAAGGCTCCCGTCAGAACCCCATTCCAGCGGTGGCGGAGGGTGTGAACTCTCACCTGCTTTCGCAGGCTGACCAGATTCACGAGGGCCATACGCATGCACGCCTGACCCACAGGTTTCTCCTCCATCGTGTTCGCCACGCTCTCCCTCGCCCACACAGCCTCAAGGGAACGAAAGGGAATAATCACCCCTCGAGCCTGACCCGCCTCCACCTCGCCAGACAACCAGTCCTTACCCACGGTCGATATTCGAACCACTAGCTGTGGACCAGACACCAGTTCCACGGTAACTGGATGGGAAACCTGGCTCGCCTCGAGAAGGACATTCCTGAGTAATTCGTGCTGCACGGGCTACCGACTTTCCACGTTGCAAGGAAATATCAGGGTAGGTCGTTCGTCATTTCTGAAAAAAAGTTATGCACAGATTTAACTTTTTACTATCTCTTCCGGAATGAAAGTGCTTGGGTGTTGTAAACCTCGTGGCGGAAGAAATAGCCGCAAGGGGTTCTCGTGCAAGATAACAGCTCAATGAAATGGAGCTCGTAATGGTTAAAAAAACATCTCTAAGCCTCGGTGACGAGCCAGGAGATGCAGGAAAGTTCAGACAGATTAACGCCAACGAACAGTTTGCTCCGCAAGTCAGTAGCAAAGGAGAGCTGCCCGATCCCGAGGTCTTCGTTCGAAACTTCACCCACAGAGCGGTTGAAGTCATGACGGGGTCACGAGACATTTCTCAGATCGCTCGCTGGGTAACTGAGGATGTGTACAACAGCATGAAGGAGCAAGTAAGCGGTCGTCAGAGACAAAAGAGTCTCTTGCCACCCAAGGTTCAGTCTCAGGCAACACGAACCTTCCGCCTCAGCAACGTGCGTTTCTCAGAACCCCGCGAGGGAATCATCGAAGCATGCGTGCTTGTCACCGGAGGAAACAGAGTCAGAGCTGCGGCACTGAGGTTGGAAGGACTAGATCGCAGGTGGAGGGCTAGCTCCTTCACTCTGCTCTAGGAAGACCAGCTATCGTTTCTTCTTCGCTCGGCGTTGAGCTCGGTTCAGAGCCACACCCGCTTGACCTTGACCCGGAGCTGCCTGTTGGCCAAAAGCACCACGGGCAGCATCCGGTTGGCCAGATCCTGCAGGCCTAGGAGCCGCTGGGACCACGGGGTTTGCCCCGGTTCCAATTACACCAAAAGCGGCGCCAGCCTTGGGTTGCGCCTGCACAACTTGCCCCGCTTGGTTTCGAACTTCGACATCACCATCGGCGGTCGGTGCCGAGTAACTGAGCCCCTGCTGCGGGACAACCGACTGAGCGAGTCCCTTCGCTGACACCTGAGCTGCCATACCTCCAGCGATGGGCTGCTGCACCTGCACTTCTAAGTTGAAGACAAAGCCCGTTGTGTCTTCCTTGATTTGCCCCATCATCGTGGTGAACAGTGCATACCCTTCGCGCTGGTACTCAACGAGCGGGTCTCTCTGGGCCATGGCACGCAGGCCAATGCCGTCTTTGAGGTAGTCCATTTCATACAGGTGGTCACGCCAACGCCTGTCGATAACGCTCAACACAACACGACGCTCAAGCTCACGCATGGCAGCGGAGCTAAGCTCCCTCTCACGCTTTTCATACGCGACGTTTGCGTCGGAGATTACTTCTCGAAGTAGGTCTTGGCTGGACATATTCATGCCCAGCTCTTCAATGACCTCATCGATGGACAAGCCAATCGGATAGAGGGTCTTGAGCTCAATCCACAGAGCATCCCAATCCCACTCGCTGGCATCACCGGCGGCAGTGTGTTCGGAGGTGACGGTAGTCAGGGTGTCTTCGAAAAACTGGCCCACTCGATCGGCGATGTCATCACCTTCGAGGATGTGGCGTCGATCGCTGTAGATTGCTTGGCGCTGACGATTCAAAACATCGTCATACTTCAAGACGTTCTTCCGAATCTCAGCGTTTCGCGCTTCAACCTGGCTCTGAGCCGACTGAATTGCGCGGCTCACAACCCGGGACTCAATGGCAATATCGTCCTCATCGGCAGTGGTTCTCGCCATTAGCGCCTCTGCGGCTCCAGCGTTGAACATACGCATCAAGTCGTCTTGCAGGGACAAATAGAAGCGGCTCTCACCGGGGTCACCTTGGCGTCCCGATCGACCTCTCAGCTGGTTATCAATACGCCTGGATTCGTGGCGTTCAGTGCCAAGAACATACAGACCACCCAATTGCCGCACTTTCCCGGCTTCTTGCTCAACCGTGGCCACGTTTGTTGTATAAACCGCATCCCAGGCAGCTTCATATTCTTCAGGGCGCTCAGAGGAATCAAAGCCGTTGTTCGCCATTTCGGCAACGGCCATGAACTCGGCGTTTCCACCGAGCATGATGTCTGTTCCACGACCGGCCATGTTGGTGGCTACCGTGACGCTTCCTACTCGACCAGCCTGCGCAATAATGCTTGCTTCCCTGGCGTGGTTCTTGGCGTTGAGAACTTCGTGACGGACACCGCGTTTGGCCAACATCCCCGAGAGCTTCTCGCTCTTTTCCACGCTTGTCGTTCCGACTAGAACCGGCTGGCCGACTTCGTGGCGGGCAACGATGTCCTCGACTACCTGGCGGTACTTCGCTTCTTCGTCGCGGTAGATGAGGTCTGGCTTGTCTTTCCTGACCATCTCCCTGTTTGTGGGGATGGGCACGACGCCTAGCTTGTAGGTGCTCATGAACTCGGAGGCTTCTGTTTCGGCAGTACCAGTCATCCCGGCAATCTTCCGATACAGGCGGAAATAGTTCTGAAGAGTGATTGTGGCGAGAGTTTGATTCTCTGCCTTGATTTCAACAGCCTCTTTGGCCTCAATAGCCTGGTGGATTCCCTCGTTATATCGACGGCCAGCCAAAATACGACCGGTGTGCTCATCGACGATGAGCACCTCCCCGTTCATGACCACATAGTCTTTATCTCTTTTGAACAAGGCCTTCGCTTTCAAGGAATTGTTCAAAAAGGAGATGAGGGGGGTGTTTGCCGACTCATAGAGATTGTCGATACCGAGATAGTCTTCGACCTTTTCGATACCCGGTTCCAAAACACCCACCGTGCGCTTCTTCGGGTCAACTTCGTAGTCTTCGTCGATTATCAGACGATCAGCAATGCGAGCGAATTCCCCAAACCACCGGTTCGCTTCACCCGACGCGGGACCCGAGATAATCAGTGGGGTTCTCGCCTCATCAATCAGGATCGAGTCAACCTCGTCCACGATGGCAAAGTAGTGGCCCCGCTGGACCAGGTCAGACTTCTGCAGTGCCATGTTGTCGCGAAGGTAGTCAAAACCAAACTCGTTGTTTGTGCCATAGGTAATGTCTGCTTGATACTGCAGGCGTCGCTCATCCGGGGTTTGGCCAGAAAGAATACAACCGGTTGTCATGCCGAGCGCCCGAAAAATACGGCCCATCAGGTCAGATTGATACCGGGCCAGATAATCGTTTACCGTGACAATGTGCACTCCGCGCGCTGGAATGGCGTTCAAATACGCGGCGAGGGTGGCCACCAGGGTCTTACCCTCACCAGTCCGCATTTCCGCAATGTTGCCGGCGTGGAGTCCGCCGCCACCCATCAACTGAACATCAAAATGGCGCAAACCAAGAGTGCGCTTGGACGCTTCTCGCACCGCGGAAAAAGCCTCGGGGAGCAAATCATCGAGTGACTCACCCGCTGTGTAGCGGGAGCGGAGCTCCTCGGTTTCGTCTCTCAGCTCTTCGTCAGAGAGGTGGGAAAAGTCCTCTTCCAAAAGGTTGACGGCCTTGGCCTGCAGGCTGAGTTTGCGAAGGATGCGCCCTTCGCCCATGCGGAGAGCCCGCTCAAAGACATTTGCCACAAAAAACCTCGTCTACGCGATTTGGTGGGAGTCACAACCAGCTCCACAATGCTATCAACGCTCTGGGAGTAACTACTCTCCGAGCGCGATGACTCCGTAGTTCCACCCTCTACGCCGATAGACCACACTGGGTCGCTTGGTCTCGGCATCGAGGAAGAGATAGAAGTCGTGACCCACCATTTCCATGTGGTCGACGGCTTCTTCTGCGGAAATCACGTGAGGCTCGAAGACCTTCCGCCTGAGCACCAGCGGACTTTCCTCCGGAGCATCTGTTTCTTCGTGATGGCCGTCTGGGGCAACGGGAATACTCCCGGTGGCAACGCTGCGCAAAACCTCAACGGTGGCTGGCGTGACATCAATGTCACTAAACCCGGTGGCACTGAGTTCGCTGAGCGACTCAGAGCGCTGACGGCCGTGGTGCACCATCTTCTTGTCTTTTGCGCGTCGCAAACGCTTAATGAGGTGATCCAGAGCTTTATCAAAGGCGACGTATTTGTCGCTGCCTTTGGCTTCAGCACGAATAACTGGCCCGCGACCCATCACTGTCAGCTCGACAACATCCTCTGATGCCGGTCCCCTGCTCGAGTTCTCCCTCGAGACTTTAATCTGGAATGTGTGGGCACGCTCAGCGAAAGGGACGACTTTGTCTGCTTTCTCGTTGACATAGTCGCGAAACCGATCCGGAATGGCGATGCTGTTGGTGGCCAATGTGATGTCCATGAAACCCTCCCTGATAGATGGCTCACGTTCTTCGCGTGAGGTTGATGGGCTCAGCGTAACGCCGATTACCTATGGAAGAAATGAGAACCTTTGTCGGCTGTGGGACGTGTGCCAAAACAACAGCGAGGACAACAACATGCCCTCGAATCTGCAATGCCCGTGCCACAGCCTCCAGGGTTGCCCCTGTTGCCATAACGTCATCGACCAAAATCACTTGGCACCCTGGAGGAAGCACACCCACCCAAAAAGCAGCCGATGTTCTCCCCAACCTTTGAGACCGAGAGCGCTTGGCTCTGACAAAAGGGCTCATAACCCGAGGGCGAAAGGTTCTCCAGTGGGGAAGGGAGTGAACAGCGTGAACCGCGTCGTGCACCTGAAGACCGCGAATACGACCTGCAAGCGCTTTAGCTACCAATGAGGTCGGTGCATACCCTCGCCGCCAGGCGCCGTTCCGGGAAGGAGGCACCGGAACCACGACAGCCCGAGGTGCGCCTGCACATGCGGAGCGGACCCGGTCCAGAAGTCCAACGCTGACCAAAGCAGACGCTAGTTTCCAGCGGCCTCTGTCTTTGAGCTCAAGCACCACAGATCGTCGAACCCCTCGATACGCTCCTGCTGACACTATTGGCACCCTATAGAGCGCCCGTGCAACAGCAACCGAGGGTTCTCTAACCGGACCTTCGATTGCTTCTGCGCACCTTCTACACAGCGTCACGTCTGGCCTGTGACACCCAGCGCACGAAACAGGTGCGACAAGGTTCATCAGTGCTCTGAAAATTCCGAGTGCCCTCATGCGGGGAGACTACGGAGTCAGACACCGTGGCCTGGTTCTCCGGGTCGCGTAGTCCGTTCCCCAACCAGTGTTTGCCCCGTGGACAATTAGCGCTGGGTTGCTAAAACGTTCGCACGGTCGCCCGTTGCTTGCCAACCGTTACCGCGGGGTTGATACAAAACCCCGTCGGTGGAGAGCAGGCGCAAGCCTGCAATCCCACCCACGCCGCCCACCAAGGCGGCCGGGTTCGAGGGGCGACCCAGAGCCAAGGACCGACCACTGGTGTCCAATACGAGGACCTCACCAGCGCCTGTTGTGCCATCGGCCACGACAACCGCAACCCGGGCATCATCAATCCATGCCGCGTCCACAGCGTTTCCATCGAGCAAACCGAGTTCCACAAATTCACCAATGCCAGTGGGAACACAGTCGTTTGTCCGAGAAACCGCTGCGAGAAGAACGCGAACACCCGTTTCGGTCTGAACAAGCAGGAGCAGCCGGGTGTCGTCGCGCGCGAGTTCAAAGGAGACCAACTGGGCATCAGCACCAAGATCGAGCGGCATCACGCTCACCGAGCCATCGGCACCAATGACCTGCATCATGTCGGGGTCAGAGGGACCAGTGGATGACCAGACATAGGCACAGTTATCAAGAACGCCCCGGACCACATCTAAACGAGAATCCACCAGTGCGGGGTCCGCACCTTCACGAACCCGCCAGAGACCATCGGTCCGAGTAACAAGCGCCTGTTCCAACCCTGCCGAATAGAAAATCTTGTGCGGAACTAAGTTGGCAACGGCCAAAGAAAGACCATCAATCTGCTCGATTCGACCACCTTGAAGATGGCCAAAACGCCGATCGCGGAGCACCACGAATCGAGGGTCACGACCGCTGGCAAGACTAGGGCCTTCTTCTCCCAAGGTGGGAATAACCAGCTCGTTTTGATTGACAGAAATTCTGGCGGACGAAATTCCCTGCACCTGGGACAGGCTTGAGGTCAGTTGCACCAGCATTCTTTGTCGATCGAGCTCGTTGGCGCTCAGCACCGTGGTCGTCAGATCAACCCGAGCAACCCCATCGGTGATGGGAACCGGAGAAAGTGCGAGTTGGCTACCCTCGGGGAAAGCTGACACCGTCGCGCCTTGATCAAGCCAGAAGGAGGGCGGTTGCAACAGCGAGCGCACAATCTTTGCGGGGACTTCACCGCGTGTGGCAAACCACCGAATGTCAGGAACGAGTTCCCTATATCCGGGGGAAAAGTAATAGAGCCTAAAGCTGGCAAAGGCTTCGGCAAATGCGGCCTCCGTCAGGATGATGCCATCCGGCAGAGACGATATGCGCCACTCATCACCCTGCTTGGTGAATCCAAACTCCAGCATCTGATTTGCCGGTGTAGGACTTTCTGAATACCGCCCAAATTCATCAATGCTGGCAACGACCGGAACCTCATACCGTGCGACGTCCTCTGACACCGCAGTTATTACAGGCTCTCCACCTCGAATAAGAACAGAGGTGTTGGGGTTCCACGCCTCAAATATGCCCGTATCTAAATAGCTTCTGGCAACCCGGTAGTTGTCTTGTGCAGCAGTTCCAGCTGCAATGAATCCGGCAAGAATCTCTTCCGGGCTTGCGCCTGCCGATGGTCCGGGCGGTAGGAAATCAAAATCTACGTCCGATAGTCCGGTATCCATATCAGCAGAGATCACCGGTCCAGAGGTGGGAATCGTGGTGCACCCAACTCCAACCCCCAGCACCAAAGCGAGAGCAAGGCCCGGCATCATTGTTCTCATGCGAGCTCTTCGCTTACATTTTGGGTGTCTAACTCTGGAAGGGTTTCGCGCTCGGGTGGAAGAGGCAAGGGAGACTCCCACCATCTGGCCAAGGGGGTTCTGGGAATTGTTAAACGGAAACAACTTCCCACTCCCTCCACGCTCCAGACATCGATGCGTCCGCCGTGGGCGGCAGCGTCTTCTTGGGCAATGGCAAGGCCCAGGCCGGTGCCTCCGGTGGTCCTTTGACGAGATGGGTCAGCTCGCCAAAATCGGTCAAAGACCCGAAGAACCTGATCGGGAGACATACCCACCCCCCAATCTCGAACGGCAATAGAGACCGCTTCTTTGTTGGAATCAACGAAGGTCACAATCTCTCGACCCTCCCCGTGGTCAATGGCGTTGCCTACAAAGTTCAACACGATTCTTCTGATGCGGCGCTGGTCGACATCGCTTTCGCCATAGCCACCGCGCACTTCAAGGAGCAACTCAGATCCTTTTTGAGAAGCGAGTGGAGCGAGCTGATCAAGACAGTCCTCCACCAGCGGCACCAGGTTTATTTCGTCCACCTCAAGAGAAACTGCTCCTGCGTCATAGCGGCTCATTTCCAAAAGGTCGGTCAGCATAATTTCGAAGCGTTCAATCTGGGTAATCAGGAGCTCAACGGTTCTCGAGTTTTCCGGGCTGTAGCTATCTCGCTGTGCATACAAAACTTCACCCGCTAATCGAATCGTGGTGAGCGGTGTCCGTAGCTCGTGCGAGACGTCTGCAACAAATCTCTGTTGCACTTGCGAGAGATTTGCTAGTCGAACAATCTGGTGTTGCATGCTGTCTGCCATCTTGTTAAACGACCTCGCAAGAACAGCGATAACGTCTTCGCCCCGTTCGGCCAACCGCTCCTCCAGGAACCCCTCTGCGAGGCGCTCTGCCGTCTTTGCGGCTTGACGAACCGGTCCAATAGCAAGCCTGACAACAAAGAATGTAAGAACACCAATAGCCAACACCAGCGCTAAGGACCCAGCAATGAGTGTCCTCTGAATCAGTGTCAACGTGCTTTGCACGTCTTGCAGGTCATAGATCAAATACAGCTCGTATTGACCGGCACTTGGCACTTGGAACAGCGCCGAGGCAACGATGCCGGGGCGGGCTTCTCCCTCCGCTCTGATCGTGACCGATTGGTAGTGAATTTGGCTGGGTTCAGACACAACCCGAGACCGCAGTTCGCTTGTAACAACGGACAAATCAAGCCCCGCACTGGAAGTCGAGGTCATGGTTTGGGGCGTGATTTGACCCGGTGTTCGAAGCACCGCAAACCCACTACTGCCCGGGCTTGACTGCGCCGCTCTAATGGCGGTTTGTGCAGTGGTGTTGGCGGTTTCAACGTCGATGGATCCCGATGCTGTGACGGAGTTTTCAAACAGCGATTGGGCGGTTGAGGCTGCCCTCGCTGTTTCACTCAGAATTTGATTCTCGCGACTGGAAAACAAACTATCTGCGATGGTGAGGGACATATAGCCACCAATCACCGTGACGGCGAGCCCCGACAATGCCACCGTAATAGCCACTGTCCTGGTGAGCAGAGATGTGCGCCACAAACGGAATGGGGCTCCCAGTGCTGCAAGGAAGGCCCGCCAGGCCTGGGGAATCATGACGCAGAGTCAGCCGCAGACGTCGCTCCACCCGCCCTGTAGCCGATACCGCGGACCGTTTGCACAATGACCGGGTTATCCGGGTCGAGTTCTACTTTTGCTCGAAGGCGCTGCACGTGGACATTCACCAAACGGGTGTCCGCCTTGTAGTGATACCCCCAGACCTGCTCCAACAGCATTTCCCTCGTAAACACCTGCTGGGGTTTCAGAGCCAAAGCCAACAGAAGATCAAACTCCAAAGGTGTCAAACTAATGGCGATGTCAGCTCGTCTCACTTCGTGAGCGGGAACGTCGATCGTGACATCCCCCACCGTAATGACGCTGTTGGACCCTTCTGAAGCGGGGCGCAAACGAGTGCGAATCCGGGCTACCAACTCTTTGGGGTTAAAGGGCTTGACGACGTAGTCATCAGCGCCGCTCTCCAAACCCCGCACCACATCGGTGGTGTCCCCCTTGGCGGTGAGCATAATGATCGGCACGCCACTGGTTTCTCTAATTTTGCTACACACTTCGATGCCGGTAAGACCAGGCAACATCACATCGAGCAAAATCAGATCGGGCTTTGACTCTGCGATTTTCAGCAGGGCGTCGGCACCATCAAAGGCTTGGATGGGGGTATACCCCTCACCACGAAGGACAATGCCAATCATTTCGGCAAGCGCAACGTCGTCATCAACAACCAAAATGCGAGCTGACATTGTCACCCCCTGCTTGGCCAAGAAAACGATGGCCCTCGAATGGTGGCTAAGCCTACCCGAGAGCGCCTCGGCCTAGTAGCGGTAGTGGTCCACCTTGTAGGGGCCTTGCTTGGGAACACCGATGTAGGAAGCCTGCTTGTCGGTCAATTCCGTGAGCTCGACACCCAAAGCGTCCAGGTGCAACCTAGCCACCTTCTCATCGAGGTGCTTCGGCAGCATGTGCACACCCAGTGGGTAAGCGTCTCCGTTGGTGAACACCTCAATTTGAGCCAACACCTGGTTGGTGAACGAGGTGCTCATCACAAAACTGGGGTGACCGGTTGCGTTACCCAGATTCATTAAGCGACCCTCACTCAGCATGAGAATGCTTCGACCATTGGGCATTTGCCATTCGTGAACCTGAGGCTTGATTTCAACCCGGGTGGCTCCTGGCAAACTTTCCAGTCCTGCCATGTCAATCTCGTTGTCGAAGTGACCCACGTTCGCCACAATCGCCTGGTGCTTGAGAGCGAGCAAGTGGTCCACCGTCACGACACCGAGGTTTCCGGTTGCAGTGACCAACACGTCAACGGTGTCGATGACGCTTTCGAGCTTTGCAACCTGGTAGCCATCCATGGCTGCCTGCAACGCGAGAATGGGGTCAACCTCGGACACAATCACGCGAGCACCCTGGCCGCGAAGGGATTCGGCCGAGCCTTTTCCGACGTCCCCATAACCGGCAATGAAACAGACCTTGCCACTCATGAAAGTGTCGGTGGCGCGGTTCAAGCCATCGATGAGGGAGTGACGAACGCCATATTTGTTATCAAATTTGGACTTCGTCACCGAGTCATTGACGTTGATTGCGGGGAACAGAAGAACGCCGTCTTTGAAGAACTCATAGAGGCGGTGCACACCGGTGGTGGTTTCTTCCGTGACCCCCAAGATGCCCGCGGCAATCTGGGTGAAGCGACCGGGGGTTTCCTTCACGCTACGGGTCAAAACGTCAAGAACTACTTTCCACTCGCTAGAGTCCTCAGCAGTTGCGGCAGGAACAACTCCGGTGCCTTCATACTCGACACCCTTGTGGACCAGCATGGTTGCGTCCCCACCGTCATCAAGGATCATGTTGGGTCCGACTGCGCCAAGAACGCTCCAGTCAAAAATCTGCTCGGTGCACCACCAGTACTCCTCCAGGGTCTCGCCCTTCCAGGCAAAGACTGGGGTTCCCTCTGGCTTGTCCGGCGTTCCGCGACCAACAACGACTGCGGCAGCAGCTTCGTCTTGCGTGGAGAAAATGTTGCAACTGGCCCAGCGGACCTCAGCACCCAATGCAACCAAGGTCTCAATCAACACGGCTGTCTGCACGGTCATGTGCAATGAGCCTGCAACGCGGGCGCCCTTCAGGGGCTGGTGGGGTCCGAATTCTTCCCGGAGGGCCATCAGGCCTGGCATCTCGTGCTCGGCCAAACGGATCTGGTGTCTACCAGCTTCGGCAAGAGACAAGTCGGCAACACGGTATTGGAGAGGAGTGGCAGTTAGCATTCCAACATTCTGACAGGGATTTCGCTGAGTGTCTGCCGTGAAGAGACGGTGTGTGGCATCAGCCTTGAATATGGCTCAGAACTTCGTCACGGAGTTTTTCCATTTCCAAAGAGCTTGACGCCTCAACATTGAGCCTCAACAGCGGTTCCGTGTTAGAAGCTCGAACGTTGAACCACCACAGGGAAGCTGGGTCTTCGCTTCGCACGCTTAAACCATCCAGCGTGTCGATGGCTCCCCTGCCCTCAAACGCGAGGGAAATTCGCTCCACGACACTCTCCGCGTCAGACACGACGGAGTTGATTTCTCCACTTTCGACATAGCGAGAGAATTCAGCCACCACCTGGGACAAAGGCTCATCTCGGTTACCGAGCTCTGCCATGACATGCATTGCCGCGAGCATGCCATTATCGGCACCCCAGAAATCCCGGAAGTAGTAGTGCGCTGAGTGCTCACCACCAAAAATGGCTCCCGTTTCTTTCATGCGGTCTTTGATAAACGAGTGGCCCACCTGGGTGCGAACAGGTTCGCCCCCATTTTCAGAAATGATCTCTGACACGGTCTGGGAACAAATCAGGTTGTGGATGACCCGAAGAGGCCCTTCTTCCCCAGTCGCCTTCACCCTGAGAATCTCGCGCTTAGCGACCAAGGCCGCAACAGCGCTCGGTGTAACCGGGGTGCCGGTTTCGTCAATGACGAAACACCGATCGGCATCTCCATCAAACGCCAAGCCAATGTCTGCGCGCTGCGCAATAACTGCGCGCTGAATATCAACGAGGTTTTTAGGGTCCAACGGGTTTGCTTCGTGATTGGGGAAGGAACCATCCAGTTCAAAGAACAGGGAAATAACCTCGAGTGGCAGACCTCGGAGTCTGGCAGCCTGCTGCAACACTGCCGGCACGGTATGGCCTGCCATACCGTTTGCGGCGTCAACCACCACGCGAAGCGGACGGATGGAATCCAGAGGGACGAGTGTCCGAAGGTAACTGGCGTAGTCCTTCAGGACATCGTGTTTCGTGACAACGCCCGGTTCGCCCTCGAAGTCTTCGACAGTGCCCTCTAAGTGCGCGAGTGCTTGGTCTCTAATCTCTGCAAGCCCCGTTGCCAGACTGATGCCCTGTGCGGAGCGCCTGGAGAACTTAATCCCGTTATAGGTGGCCGGGTTGTGGCTTGCCGTAAACATCACGGCAGGAATGTCCCAGGTCCCAGAGGCGAAATAGACCATGTCTGTTGAGCACAAGCCAATGTGTCTGATGCTCGCTCCACGAGACACCGCACCGGCGATGAAGGCGTCACTGAGTTCGGGGGATGATTCGCGCATGTCGTGACCAACAACGAGGGAGTTTCCCGCCCCGACGACAACATCGACAAACGCTGCACCGAGAGCGTGAACAACCTCTGGGGTGAGTTCGGAATCAACAAGTCCCCGAACGTCATAGGACTTGACGATGTCGTGGAGATGAGTAGCGGTCATCCCCCCAGCCTAGTTCCGACTAGGACATGCCTGGATAGGGACGATGTCTGACAATCCGCCACCCCACAGGCGCTGACAAGCGCTCTGAGTGCCGGTCGCACAAGTCATAAGCATGTGGCTCTTTAGCTGGAGAAAGCGGCCCCAGAACAGCTTCAGCATCCGTATACGCATAGGTGAGGGTGGCTACTGCCTCGTCCTGGCAGGCAGTTTTGCTACAAACGCGAATGACAGGTGGGCGATAGGGCACATCGGGAGGCTACCAACCGATCGGGTCAAGTTCTAGAACCCGAGCGCATCTCTGCCTTGTCCAGACGACTAAAGCGTAAAACTCTCCAGAGAAAAACCACATTGCCCACCAGATATCTCTTGGCAAGTCGGCGGGGCTCTGAGAAGAGCCGGAAAAGCCATTCAATGCCCAGTCGGGTCATCCAGGGCGGGGCTTTCTTCTTATCCCCAGAAACAAACTCGAAAGCAGCCCCCACGGCAACCGTCACGAGATTGTGCTCCCTGGCCAAACGAAAACCCTCAAAATCTTGGCGCGGTGTCGAGATGCCCAGCCACACAATATGGGGCTTGGCGGCCCTGATATCGGCTGAAAGCTCAGCACTTTCTGAATCATTGAGTGGCCGGAAAGGTGGACAAAACTCTCCGACCATGACGATGCCAGGGAACAGAGACGAAAGAGCCAGTGTGAGTCTGTCAATCTTTTCTTGTGTACTACCCACGAAGTAGTGCCGAAGCCCCTGCTCCCGCCCGCGATCACAGATTGTGCGGAACAAATCTTCGCCACGGAACTGCATCAGAGGCAATGAAGACCCACGAGTCAAGATCTCGAGCCATCGACCATCGGGAAGAACCACACATGCATCGTTCAGCAAGGTAGCGAATTCCCTATTTCTTTCTGCGGTGGCAACCCCGTTTGACTCCAATAGATGAACATCGCATGCTTCGCTATTCAGCGCTTTTTCAAGGATCAAATCCACCACTTCGTCATTAGAGGAAGCAGCGACAGAAATCCCAGCAAAATGCCTTCGCAACATACTCTGTAGCCTACGGTGCGAGCACCGTGGACTAGCGGACCTTGAAACAACAAACTGAGGTGAAACGGTTAGTGTTCTTCTATGACCCAATGGGTGAAGGTGAGGCACGGCATTCGAGGTTCTATCCTTGGGCCGATCGCCGGGGCACGGGTGCGGCGAGGCGATGAGTTCAGCCAGATCGTTCACCAGACCCTGGACTACCTCAAAACCCAATGGCCAGACGAGCTATCGACTATTCGGGTGGCCATCCACGGGATGCCACCCGAGGGTCTGATCGGAGCCGGGGTGCCCAGGTGGACCATTTTCAGGGAGCGTCGAACCATTTGGCTTTATCGCATTTCGATTGAGCGACTCAGCCGACTCCACAAAAACGATGCCTGGCATCGCAGGGTGTTGGTGGAGAGCTTCGTTTTCTCAGCCGTCGCAGAACTGCTGGGAACGGACCCGTGGCATTTGGCGCCAGAGCGTTTTCACCCGCACTAACGAACGCGAAGCGTGACCGGCTCCTGAGCAACCGGTGCTGGCAATACCTGCATATGACCCACGATGGTTTCAGCCTTCGCTGACACAACGGCATAGACAGGACCATCGGCAGACAGTGTGTGGTCGCCAGCAGAAATGGGCCTCACCACCATCGCACCCGCAGCGACCGACGTGGGTTGACCATCGAGTGTGACGGTGATGGCCTCTGATCCGGGGTTCGTCAGCGTAAGCCTGGTTTCACCAATCCCGGGAACAGAAAACGCTGTTTCGTTTGTCACCGGATAGGAGCTCCCGACCCAGCTTGTGTCTGTGCGGGTGTCATTCCCGACGCTGGTGCGCACGCCAGCGACAACCGGAACATCCGATTCGACGATGATCGAGTAATCGCCAGCTCCGATTTCATCAAGCGCAATATCGCCCACCTGGCCTGCTGTGAGAGACAACTTGGTGGTGATGTCACTAAACCCTGGTTTCACAATGCGGATGGACACCTCTGCGTCCTCATCAGGAGCAAGAACTCGTAACAGCCCGCCAACATCGGCATAGCCTTCCTTGCCGCGAACAGGTCCGATGACGTCCTCTGGCGGGGAATACAGCCCTGTGATGACCCGCATGGTTCCAGGCTCTGGCTGACCCGTGATGACTGAAAGACCGTCTGCTTCTAGCCCTCGGACAATCGAGTAGTGCAAGGCGGTAACAACGCCGGTGCCCTGAGCGCTGATGCGCAAGACCGGCCGTGGCTCATCAGGGGCAAAACCAGCCAACGAAAATGTCCGCTGCGCTCCCGGTGCCACAAGAATTCCTTGCCCGAGAGGACTCGAAATAGAACCACTTTGGCCAAACACCTCGACATTGACGGTCGCTAACACCGCTCCTGGGTTCGTGAGGGACAAAACTGCTTGGCGTCCGGTGGTTGTGTCAGCGCCCACCAGCCAGGTGTCTGTTCGAGGTTCTTGGCACTCTGACAATGCAAGGCCCCGCACGTTTTGGTTATCAAGCTGCTGAAAACTAGAGCCTGCCAACGCGCCGGCATCGGCGGGTTGGCTCACGATAACCAGAGGCTCAGGAACGGGCACTGGTTCCAGCGAAAAGGCGTCTTGCACATCGGTCTCTGTCACGGATTGGAGTACGGCGCTCGGGCCGGAAACCATGGTGGTGGCCGCGCCATACCCGACGGGAGCTGCCACTTGGGTGCCAAAGGATAGCGCTGGCCCCATGCACGCGAGGATGCGCTCTGGTTCCACGGGAGCAACCTGCACCGCGGTCAAAGCCGGGGTCGGACCCTGGAGCGCCTGCACAACCCGCTGGGGCAACCCAGTCACAACCAAGACAATGGTGAGGGCTAGCCCTGCGGTGGACAGGACGGCCGTGACTGTGCGTGCCGCTAGGTTTCGTGGCCCGTGCTGGGGGGTGTGATCAGAGGTCATCAGATGTTTCCTCTCCCAAGGACGGCAGGGCATCATCGATTCGCCTAGAGCCAGAACGGGATCGACGCTCAGTGGGAATGGCCAACAAAGACGCAATCACAACAAAGAACCAGAAGGCGCCCTGTCCCCACCCGTTCTCCGAGTCCACTGGTGAAAGAACAGGCGCAGTCACATCAGGAACCTGCCATAACTGCCCAGCCGCTGCAGAGCTTGCAGCAACGAGCTCTGGGCGCTGCGCAAGGGTAAGCGCTGCCTCGCTCTCGGCAGAGGTTTTCAACCAGATAAACCGAATGCCGTATTCCTGCAACAAGGGAGCCGGGTCTGCCGACGAGGGTCGAACGAGCGCGGCAACCAAACGAGCGAGGTCCTCATCTCGCTTGGACACCTCAGTGCTTCTCGCTCGGACCAGGGTCGAGGTGGAATTAAGCACGGCTCCAGCGCCTCTTTCCAAGGACACATCGAACCCTTCCGGGGTGGCCTGGATCACGAGGGTACCGACCTGGGGGTTATTAGCAGCCTCCGCAGCAACAAAGGCAGGTAGCGTGCGTGCTTCTGAGTTCGCTTGCACTGGCACATTCCCAGACCAGGTCGCATAGACGAAAGGGGCAATCTGGAGGGCGGCAAAAGCTATGACAACGACTCCTGCTGTCCGAGCGAGCCACTGCGGGGCACCGCCCAGGGCATTACCCAAGGCGTCTTCGAAATCAACCCGATCGAGGGTTGCTCCTGCCCCCAGCACAACACCCAAGATCAGGAGAGACACACCTGTGCCTGGCCACACCGAGGCAGCGTCAAATCCTTCGTATCCGGCAAAAAGCACAGGAGCGGTTACAGCCGTCAAAAGGCCCAGAGCGAACAAGAGCGCAAAGGTTGCGCCCGACATCGTCTTGCCGAGCGCCAGGGACAACACTGCGAGCACAACCAAAGGGGCACCCACCACCACAAGAAGAATCGAGAGCATGGAGGATGAAACACCTAGGACATCTGAAAGGGCTGCCCACCCTTCGGTGCCGGTGGGCCAGCCGGAAGCCATTTCCCACCACGAACCAGCTGCGAACGGAACAGCTACCCCAGGGTCAGCCAGTAAGACTCCCCATTCATCCCACCAGCGACCAGAAACGCTTTGCCACCACGCACCGAACCTCGGAAGCGCCAGCAATACAGAGGGCAGAAGTGCCAGAGGGAGTACTCCGACGAACATCCTAAAAGGGTGAGACCACACTCGCACACAGGCCAGAACAACCAAACCCACGACGACTGCCGGCCACAGAATGGGCGCAGCTGCGAGCACAATCAGGGTTGCAAGCGACAGCTGGCCAACCCGTTGCCACGACTCGTGGGCGCTCAAAGCAGACCCGACCAACCACGGCAGCGCAATGTGAGCAATGACTGCGCCTATTCGCCCATCTCCGAGCGCCAGCAGGAACGTGGGAGCCACCGCCCATATCCCTGCAACAACTGCGGTAGTCCAGGCTTTAGAGAGGACCTGCGATGCCCCCCACCACGCAACCAGGCCAGCTAGTGGAATCGCTGCAACAAAGAGAAGAACAACGGCTAAGGACGGTTGCCACCAGGTGAGCGAACCCATGGCGGCAAGAAGGAACTGAATCGGGTCTGCCGGCACCGAAGCGGCATCGAGGCTCACGCTATACGGAGTTGTCGACCACACCCCGGCCCACAAGTCCTGAACGGTTCCCGACACAGGAAGCAATCCCCCGCCCAGCAAACCCTCTGCCCCCCACCAGCGACCGTGAATCAGGCCTGCAAGAGCCGTCAAAGCAAGGAGCAGCCAGGGCAGAGCAGGAAAAATAGCTGGCCTGGCTTGAACCTGGGCTTTTTCTTCGGCTTCAGCCAACCGGGTTTCCCTCGAAATGGCACGGCGTTTTTGAACCTCGGGCGCAGAAAGCCGAAGTGATTCCACCGCAGCCCAAGACACAACCTGGGTTCGCGCCAACAAGGCTCGAGCCTCAAAAACCCCAGCAAGTTGGGTCAGGGCGCTCAGCGCCGCCGCGACCTCGGCAACAATGCGATCGGGGTGTTTCAGCAGCACCTGGCCCACACCGCGGGCGAGAGCCCACGGCAAGGCCCACAGAAGAATAGGAATCAAAGCCCATGCTGGCGCATACACAAACCGCCTATAGAGCCAGGCGCGTCTGGAGAGATAGTGCTGCCTGAGCCCAGAAATACTCTTGCCAAAATGCCAATCAGCTGGGCCCTGCCCCACCGAAACAATTGCTCGGGGGATGACCACAACCCGGTGTCCCGCGAGTCGCGCCCGAACCCCTAGGTCAAGACCACCATCTAACGGGGTGAGGACGTGGTCAAAGCCGCCCAGCGATTGGACGGTCGAGGCGTGCACGAACATGCCCGCCTCCCCCACCGCCAGCACATCACTCAGCCGGTCATACTGGGCTTGGTCAAGCTCGCGCTCAGCGAGCGCCATGCGCTCGCCAAAGCCCGACATGGTTTCACCCATTTCCCGAATGACCAATGGTCGAGAGGTAATCCGTTGCTTGGGACCCGCGATTCGGACGGTTGGGGCACCTTCGACGCTCAGAACCATGTGGGAGAGAGCGTCTGGGTGGGGCTCGGTGTCGTCTCTGAGTAACCACACCCAGGCACCCTCTGGAATCTCGCCATCGCCAAACAGGGCTTGAAACCCCTCGTCGATTGCCTCAGCCCAGGGAGTCCCATAGGGCAGGGTTATAACTTCCGGGATCAGGTCGCTTGAACTCAGGGCTGCCTCGATATGGGCCGGAACAGCGGAGTCAGCAGAGATGTCGATGACACAGAGCCTGGCCACAGAGTGGCTTTGTGTGCTGAGTGCCTGGAGGCTCGATTCGAGGTGCTTGCCGCCCCGGCGGATAACAACAATCCCATCAACGCTTACGCGCATGAGACTCCGCTACGCGCGTCTGCGCAGTCGACGCCGCTCACGCTCAGAAAGACCGCCCCAGATACCAAAACGCTCGTCGTTCGACAGAGCGTATTCGAGGCATTCAGCCTTCACTTCACACTGGGTGCAGATCTTCTTAGCGTCCCTGGTGGACCCACCCTTTTCGGGGAAGAAAGCCTCGGGGTCGGTCTGAGAGCACAGGGCGTCCGCCTGCCAGGCAAGAGCGCCGTCAACATCGTCGACACGTCGTATTCCTGGGATTCCCAGCCTGACTGGGTCGACGAACCAGGTATCAGGTACAGAATTCCGATACTCGCTCACTCGATGCTCCTCTACCGCCGTCTACCGGCCTCAGACTTTTGGCTAAGGCAATTACACCGTTGTAATTACCTCCACGTCAAGTCCAACTCGCGCGAAACTCTCAGGTAGGGGTTTAACTTAAGGAGCCTTAGATTCAGTTTGAGATTTCTTCCTGGGGGGCGTTTTCGCCTTTTCTGCCTCAGTTTCATACTGAGTTTTTACAATCTCCTCGACCTTAGCTATCAAGCCCTCCAAGGATAGTCCTGGGCCTTCTCCCGGGAGTTTTGCGAGTTTGCCCACTCCATCGCTCCAGCCTGAGCCATCAACAAGATGGAGCCAACTAGCGTCAAAAAGGTGAACCTCGCCGGAGCTTCCATCTCCAACTCGCCGCGCCCCGGGAGAAAAAACGATTTCCTGACGATGCAAGAACCTAATTTGCTTTTGGTGAAGTTTCGAATACACAGTCCAATGAAGAGTTCCCCCTGAATCAGTGTCTTTCTTGGGCATAAAGGAAATTCTAAAATTCCGCACCTGCGCACAATCAAAGGCCAACAGCCCCGGCCACAAAATCCATCGTTCGGAACCCAGACTCATACGTTTGTAACCCGCAACAGCGGCTGGGCCAAGAAGACTGTCGACGGAAGCTGGGGACAGAAGAAAAACATCATGATCAAGCAAAAGAACCTTTCGGGGCTTCGCCTTCCGAACGATGTTTCTCCAAGCCCAATCCAGGGCTAACGAATGCGAAATACTCGGATCAATCCACGAATACGGATTCCGGGGCGCCGAGAAGTAATGAATGCCAAATTCACCGGCGATAGCCCTGATTCTTTCGCGCTCATATTCATCAGGTGAGTTATCAACCACTCCCAAGCTGTAAGAGCCCGCCAGAAATCTTTGAAGAGAACCAGCTTGGATCCTAATGAGATCAGCACTATTAAAAGCTACGGTGAGGACCAGCACCTCTCTACCAACCGGGACGGGGAGCCATGACCCCAACCCACGCTCTCGAACGTAGAGCTCCCGAGTCGCAACCTTCCTCAGCTGCATAAAGGCTCTTTTGAACTTATTTGCCCCTCTTTGGGTCCTTAAATGCTCCTCTCGAAGCCGGAACCTAGGGTCAGGAAGATGCATTGTCCAACGATATCGTTTACTGGTCGGCCTGCCAGTGTTGTGAACTAGACAGACAAGCTTCTCGTCGATGGCTTTCAGGTGGCAAGGATTAACAAAGAAACGGAGTCACAGTGCTGATTGATGCGGTAGTTGCCAACGACGAAATCGATCTCGCGATCTTTCGCATTCGCTATCTCTCGCCTGTTGTTACAAAGTTTTATATTGCGGAATCAACCCAAACGTTCCAAGGGCGCAGTAAACCTTTGAACTTCTCCCCTCGTCTGCGCGAACTTAGAGACCTGGGCGCTGAGGTTGAAATTATCGAAATTCCGCAGAGCCCCAAAGATTTGTCTTTCGTCGACGCGTGGGAGCGAGGGCGATACCAGCGCTATTGGTTCCTTGAGCAGGTGGCGCTGAAGCACCCCGATGCGACGATTATTTTCACCGACATCGACGAGGTTCCCTCCCTCGAACAACTGCGCTGGGCCGACACCCACGTGGGACCACAAGACATCGCTGCCATCCCAATGAGATTTGTTTTTAGGTTCGTGAACTGGTTCCTGGAACCTGTGGGCCAGAAATATCAGCCGGGGGTTGTGTTGAAGGCATCGGCATTCCGACCCAATGTTCGAGAGCAAGGCACCTTCACCATCCCAGGTGAGCCAGGTGCCCATCTTTCCTACGTTGGGTTCTCGGCGGATCAGATTAAAGAGAAGTTCTCCTCCTTCGAACACACCGAATTAGACGTGGAGTACCTTTATCAAACGAACGTTGTGGACTATGCAAATGAGTGGGGCATTGATCACATCGGTCGACCTGGTCAGCCAGGATTTGGCCTGCTGAGGGGCGCAAAGGACAGTCAACTGAATTCGGTGTTGAAAGCTGCAAGAAAACAGTTTCCCAACTGGCATCGTGAATTCCCGAAGAAGCCGCTGTTGCGACGTCTCGTCGCAAGTGCGGCGCTGAGTAGTTTCCGGTCGACCGGAATTTCTGCCTACCTGCAGGACCCTTCTCGCTCTGTCCTCGATGCACGATTTCTCCGACACCTGGTCAGCATTCTGATTCACACCGCTATCAGATTCTCTAGAACTGGGACCCTGATTAAAAGACTGCAGTCGCTATCAAAGCCGTGAGGCAATAAGCCTCCGCCTAAGCGCCAGTAGGGCCAACCACAGCCTGGGCATTGCTGACATCACGGGCAGCAATGCCACAAGCGGTGACACCAGAGGTACTTCAGCGGGCCCCACGCTCAACCGAGGGAGCCCCCACCGTTTCAAGGCTCCCTCAGAAATCCTCGTTACTAGGGTGGGCAAAGTCGTCAAAGGCTCATATCCCTGAGCTCTAGAAAAGGCACTGACGGCTGGATCCATGTCTTTGGTCTGACCGTAGGGATAGGCGAAATAGGGGACCGCTTCAATGCCGTGGTCGCGAAGCCACGAAGCGCTATCTTGCACTTCGACCGCTGCAGCATCAACACCAATAGCGCTCAATCGGCGGTGTGTGACGGTGTGGGGTCCGATGGTGAACGTGTCAAAACCATTCAACGCCGTCAGTTCTTCTAAAGTCATCGGGCGGCGATAGGAATCCTGTTCGAGAACAACATCTCTTACTAACCCACTCGTTTCACCCACCAGTCGCCAGTATTTCGAGCTCTCCATGGCGGCGAACTCTTCAAGAGCTCCCCAGTAATCACCCTTTGTGGCTTCTTGAAGCTCCGGGGAAGCGGCGGATCGAAAGTCTCCAGCGTAGAAAGCATCAAGGGCGTCAGGTGGATAGAGGTTCTTGGTCCCGATAAATCCGGTGGAAATAAAGAAGGTCGCTGGAATTCCGAGCTTTTCTAAGATGGGTGCCGCAGTGTGCAGGTTGTCGGCATACCCGTCATCGAAGGTAACAACCGCCTGGCGTCTTGTGGAGGGTTTCGCGCCTGTTTCAAGGTCCACAAATTCATACCTTCGCCCAACAATTTCTAAGACAGATCGAAAATCGTCGGGGCTGATTGCGAGCATGCTTCGACCGCCGTGCTCCGGGTCCGCCACCCGGTGGAAACAAAGAATCAGCGTCGACACAGTGCTAGTCGGTCCTGCTGTGCGTTCGATACGCCTGCCACGCCGATTCCACCATCTGGGTCAGGTCTGTTTCTGGACTCCAGCCAAGGTCTCGCCTCGCTAATTCTCCAGACGCAACAACGGTGGCCGGGTCCCCCGGCCGCCGTGGAACTCTCTCGGCCTCAAAATCGATGCCGGTGACCTTCGCCATCACTTTCATCACCTCAGCAACCGAGTGCCCTGTTCCTGTTCCGATGTTGTAGGCGGGCTCCAGAGGATCTCCGTTGGCAAGCCGCTCCGCGGCAACCACATGTGCGTCAGCAAGTAGGCCAACAGGAATGTAGTCCCTCACGCAGGTACCGTCGTGGGTCGCGTAATCCGAACCAAGGATTTTCGGTGCTACACCCTTGGATATCGCATCAAACACTAACGAGAACAAGCTGTAGGGACTGGTGTCAAAGATTCCAGGCTGACGTGACCCCACAACGTTGAAATATCTTAGAGACGAGTGCTGCATACCGTGGGCAACACCCATGTTATGCAGGAGCCACTCTCCAATCAGTTTTGATTCGCCATAAGGATTAGCCGGTTTAGTCGGGTGATCTTCTCTGATGACATCGACATCAACGTCACCATAGACAGCAGCCGAAGACGAGAAAATGATGCGAGACAGGCCTGCATTCTGCATCTCATCGAGCAGGTTCATCATTCCCACGACGTTTTGTTCATACGTGTGAAGGGGAAGACCCACTGATTCACCGGCAAACTTGTATCCGGCAATGTGAATAACACCGGTAAGGCCTGGTTGTTCGAGCGCTCGTCGAATAACACCGGAATCAAGCAGGGTTCCTTGAATCAGAGGGACTCCCTCTGGCACAACCTCTGCCCGACCGGTTGAGAAGTCATCGAGCACAACTGCGTCATACCCCCGGCGAAGAAGGGCATGCACAACATGACCACCAATAAACCCCGCACCGCCTGTGACAAGCCATTTCATAGGTCCAACCCTAGTGAAAGTAGCTCTACCGACCTGCTCTTTAGTCCTTGAGCGCCCTGGCCCGTCGCACCAACAACCAAGCAGCCACTGCTGATGCCCACATAACCGGGTAATTCCACACCCCATGAAAGGGACGCAACCATCGAGGCAAGTGTCGGGCCTTGACCATCATGGCTTCTGTACTTGAGCCCCTTCGGTCCGAAACCGTCAAAGAATCCGGGTGCCACCGAAAGGCAGACACTGTTTCCTTCGTTGAGACAAACCGCCCCCTTTTTCGAAGACGCAAGAACGCATCGAGGTCAAAGGTGAAGCGGAGGGTTTCATCGAAACCGCCAATGGCTTCTAAGCCATCGAGCCGAACCATGGTTCCAGGGTGTGGAATGAGGTCCGGCCCCCACGGCAAGAGGAATGTGGCCAGAAGGCCAGCTTTGCTAGTCGCAATGACCCGGCCAGAATCCAGGATGTAGTCGCATCCACCAAACGCCAGAACAGCGTCTTGGTTGGCTTCAAGAAGCCCCATCAAACGCTGCAAAGCACCCGGTCGGAAAAGGTCATCATCACCCATCCAGGCATAAAACTCTTCGCCAGAACGGGCTCGAAGACCCGCGTTCACTGCGGCAGAGATACCGGTGGCTGGGTCTTCGACCCAGTCTGCGGTGTATCTCTGTGCCAGTTTCAGAACAGCATCCGAGCGAGGTGAAACCACGACACAACGTGCGAGGTCGCCTTGGGCTGCAACGGCAGCTAAAGACTCTTCGAGAAACCCCACACGTTGCCCCAGGGTGGGAAGAACCACCAAGACCCTGGCACCCGTCATCTCTTTAGCCTTCTCGATATGATTTGTGTGACCAGGCTAACGAACTATCCCAGCCAGAACAGGCAAATTCATGCAGACCTCAGACACAATCTACGTCGCCGGGCATCGAGGACTTGCTGGTTCCGCAATATGGCGGGCACTGGAGCGACAGGGTTATTCACACCTCGTCGGATTTTCATCCGTTGAGCTAGACCTCACTGATCGAAAGAGGGTGTTCGAAGTTCTCACCGAAGTGAAACCCGATGTGGTCATTGACGCAGCGGCAAAGGTGGGCGGCATCCACGCAAACAACACCTACCCCGCAGAATTTTTGAGCCAAAACCTGCAAATCCAAACCAACCTGATGGACGCCGCCAACCAGGTTGGTGTTGAGGGGTTGCTGTTTCTGGGCTCCTCGTGCATTTATCCAAAGTTTGCCCAACAGCCCATCTCCGAAGACTCCCTCATGACAGGGGCCCTCGAAGAAACCAATGATGCCTACGCAATTGCGAAGATCGCGGGAATCATGCAGGTTCAAGCCTCCAGACGCCAATACGGCAGGAAATGGATTTCTGCGATGCCCGCGAATTTGTATGGGCCTGGCGATAACTTTCACCCCGAGAATTCCCACGTCCTTGCAGCATTACTGCGGCGTTTTCACGAGGCCGCACAGAGCAACGCGTCAGAGGTGACGCTGTGGGGAACAGGGACCCCCCTTCGAGAGTTCCTTTTTGTCGATGACCTAGCCGACGCGGTTATCTTCTTGCTCCACAACTACGACGACCCCCAAACCATCAACATAGGCTCGGGCCAAGAAGTATCCATCAAGACGCTCGCTGAGAAGGTGGCCGCCGTGGTTGGTTTCACCGGCGACATCGTGCACGATCTCACGAAACCTGATGGAACTCCTAGGAAGGTGCTAGACGCCTCCAGGCTCACACGCCTCGGCTGGAATGCTCACACGACTCTCGATGAGGGTCTTAGCAAGACTTACGAGTGGTATCTCTCCCACGAGAACCAGATTCGTCAGGTTTAGATACCGCTCACAACAAAAACACTTCCCGAGCCCGTCAGGCTCGGGGGATTTTCACTTCCCAGGCCGATATAAGCCTTACCTGCCACCAGTGCGGGGTCCAACTCATCTCCAGAGTGGAACTCTCCCGACTCGACCACGACGACGACAGCCCGCGCGCTCAAAATCGGAATGACGAGGTCGTTGCCCGAGAACCTCATCACCTCAAAGGAAACTCCCGCAGGAGCGAATCGTTCGCCCTGAGGAACTATGGCTAGCTGTTTGACCACGGCCTGATCAACGGGGTCCGTATGGAGAATGGCCAACAATTCGGCACGGTCCACGTGTTTTGGCGTGAGCCCTCCGCGCAACACGTTGTCGCTTGGAGCCATGACCTCTAGTCCAAAACCTTCCAGATACGCATGAGGAATTCCTGCCGGGACAAACAAGGCCTGCCCACGCTTCAGAATCACATGGTTCAAAAACAAAGCCGCCAATAAACCAGGGTCGCCTGGATAGTGCGAAGCAACCCTCCGCCACACCTCAGGGGCAGATTCAGAAAACGACCCGTTGGTCGACCAGGCGTGTTCGAGAGCAACAGCGAGATCCACAACCTCGCGCTCCCCAGAGAAGAGCCAGCTGGCCAAGGACCCAGAACCTCCAGCTACGGCCTGCTCTAAGGGGGCAGTGATCACGGGGTTGGAAAGAGCCTGCTGAATGGTGGCCAGGGTATGGGCAGCATTCTCAGGGTTTTGGAACCCCACTAGAGCATGAAATTCTTCGCTCCAGGCGATCATGATTTCTGGTTTGTCTGAATCATCCCGGTAGTTGCGAGAAGGGCTATCCAAGGCAGTACCCCGCAGGTTTTCCTTGGCGAAGCCAGATTCGGCTTGAGCCTTGGACGGGTGCACCTGAATTGAGAGTGGTTTGTCTGCTGCCAACAATTTCACCAGAAACGGCAATTCGACAGGCTTATTGTTTTCTCCGAGCCACGAGCTGAGCGAGACCGACTGCCCTGTTTCCAGAAGCACCTGTGCTTCTGACCCGGGGTGGGTTCCCCACCACAACTCTGCTTCTGGCTGGCCAGACGGTGTTCTGCCTTGCCAGTGGGCAATAGAAAAAGAATCTCCCCACGCATAGGGGCGGGGTTGATTGAGCAGCTCGTGGAACATGACACGCTTAGCCTACGACCAGGGCGCCACTATCTGGGATACTGGTGCGCATTGACCTTTCGGAAATGAAAAAGAGGCAGACCTATGGCATTACCCATAATTGCTGTCGTTATCCCTGCCTACAAGGTCGCTCACCATATCGAAGAGGTCATCGCCTCGATTGGCACCGAGGTCCAGCACATCATCGTTGTTGATGACGCATGTCCCGAGAACTCGGGACAGGTCGCTTCATCCATCAAGGACACCAGGATCAGCGTTCTCTTCCACGACAAGAACCAGGGTGTTGGCGGAGCAACGGTTACCGGGTATAAAAAAGCCATCGAGCTAGGTGCAGACATCGTTGTCAAGATTGACGGCGATGGACAAATGAATCCTCGCGATATCCCAGGGTTGGTAGCGCCCTTGATAGCGAACATTGCTGACTACAGCAAGGGCAATCGCTTTAGTAGCGTCGAAAACCTTGAGTCCATGCCTATAGTCCGCGTCCTAGGCAACGCGGGCTTGTCTTTTATGACAAAAATCTCCTCCGGTTATTGGACAGTCACCGACCCCACAAATGGTTTCACCGCCATCAGAAGGGAACTGATCGAAGAACTTCGCCTTGCGAAGTTGCACCGCAGGTTCTTCTTTGAATCCGACATGCTCTTCAGACTCAACCTTTTGGGTGCCGCTGTCGCAGATGTGCCTATGAAGGCCGTCTATGGCAAGGAAAAAAGCAATCTCAGCGTGACCAAGACACTGTTCCAATTTCCGTGGCTGCATTTCGTGAACCACATGAAACGAATCTTCTACTCCTACTACCTGCGGGAGATGTCTATCGCCTCGTTTGAATTGCCTTTTGGGCTCGGGCTGCTCGTCTTTGGAATTGGCTATGGCATCAACGCGTGGGCAAGCGCCTCAGCGGCGGGTGTTGCAACGACGACAGGAAATGTCATGATTGCAGCGCTTCCGATTATTATCGGCTTCCAGCTCGTGCTCGCGTTCTTGTCCTATGACATCGCCTCGACGCCTAAGCGGCCGAGGCACATTCGCTAACGAACGCGAATAAGCGAGCCGTCCCTAAGGTCACCTGAGGCAGAAACCCCGGGGTTTAGAATTACTAATTCCGCAAGGGCAACAGATCGTCTCTGAGCGATCACGGGCAAGGTGTCCCCCGATTGCACGCGGTGGAACGACTGTTGAGTGCCGGTGGTGGAGGGCACCTTCAAGCGCTGACCCACGGTCAATCTGTTGGGGTTGGAAATAGAGTTCAGGCTGGTCAAGGTCGACACGGTCGTGCCCTGTGCGAAAGCAATCCGAAGCAGCGTATCTCCCCGTTTCACAACGTATTCCGTGGTTCCCTGACCGCCAGTGACCACAAGAGGCTCGAGTGATGGCGATGAACTCGGTGCCTGGGGCGGAGTAACCGGAGTGCTCGCACCTGGCTGAATTCGAAGTGTCTGCCCCACAAAGATTCTGCTGGGATTAGTAATGGAGTTGAGGTTCGCGAGGTTCGACACTGTGGTTCCGTGGATAAAGGCAATCCGAAGCAGTGTGTCCCCGCTCTTCACAACATATTCCGTTGCACTTGATTGAACAGGGTTGGAAGGCGCCGGAGCAGCGGGAGGATCCGTTGGAGTTGCTGGGGTACTCGGCGCCGGCGTTGCCGGGGTCGATGAGCTTGACACCGTGACAACGCTTGGGTCAGGAATAACGGGCGACCTAAAGCCTGAGACAATGGTTGTCTTGGTGATCTTCAAGGTGGCACCCGCGGTAAGGGTGGCGTCTTGGGAGAGGTTGTTCTCGGTTGCGATTGCTGGCACGGTGACACCGTGAGTGGACGCGACATCAGTGAGCGTTTGGCCCGCGAGGACCGTGTGGTCAACGACCGTGGTTTCTTGGCGGTCACTGGAGTCAATCGGAAGAGTTCTCCAACTCAGACCACCGTCTTCGGATTGGAACGCGGTTCCTGCCTGAGTCAAGACTGCGAAGTCACCATCACCGGTGCGCCCGAATTCAAGAACGGGGTTTGTCGACGACACCGTTGGAATTACCGAAGGCCTGGTCCAGGTCTGCAGGTTTGTGCTGACGGTAACTCCACCTTCGCGGTCGATTGCCATCGTGACGCCCCTGGTCGAGGTGACCATGGTTCTAAAAGCCTCAGGCTTTTTGAACCAGAAGTTATAGATACGCCAGAAGTTTCTGTTGCCATAGGCGCTACACCCATCGCCGGTCGAGGTGATGTTCACCATCGCTGGCGAGTTTGGAGTGTAAGGGGTGTAGTAATACAGACCGGCGGTGGCCTGGTTCTTGATGTTTATGGGAGTCGTTCCACACGAAGCGTTGGGGTGGAGTCTGACCGGAGAGGTCTGGCCCACAGGGAACCAGGTGAAGAATCTGCTGGTTCCTGGAGGGTTCGCATACCGCTTGAATTGCTTAGCGGCGTTATAGACCTGGTTGTAGAAACCAAAGAACTGGGTGTCACAGGGGGCAGTATCGGGACACGCATACCCGGTTGCCTTGTCAAAGCGCCATTTACTGGGCCAGGTGTGCGTGACCAAGCTCATTTCTTTTTGAATCAGAACGAGCAACGCTTCTACAGAAACACCACATGCACTGGAAACCTTGAACAGAATCTGGGCAGCTGTTTCATTCGCCCCACCCTCATAGGCCTGACACAGCACGGTTTGGTCTCTAGAGAACGTTGCCTCCGTGTAATCCTTCATACACACGTAGCCCTCACGACACGTGGGGACCTTGTCGTTCAAGAACGCTTGGATTTGATCAACCGACATCGAGCCAGACTTGAAGAACTCGGCGTCTGAAATCAGGTTTCCAGGGTCAAAAGCAGAACCAACAGGAAGCAAGAAGCGTGACCAAGTGCGGCCGTCGCTGCTCGATGCTGCCTGGAAGAAGGAAGAAGCGATGAACTGGGAGCCATTCCAGACAATGGAGGTCACTCCATGGTCAGAGAGGCCAGAGCCCGAGCGTGTCCAGTTGACTCCCTGGTCAGTGGAGAAATACAAGTCACCAGAGGCGTCGGCACCCACAGTGACGGAGGAATTCTTCGCCCCAACAGTCATCGTTGGGGCTGCTTCGTTAGCAAAGGCGGCGGGGGCCGCGGCCATGGTGATTGTGCCGGTCACGGCAATCACGACAGAGGCAAACGCCGAAACGGCAAGCTTCAACCATCGATTCATGGTTTCAGAGTAGGGCGAACCGCCTAAAAGCCCGGGTTGTGGCCTTGGTGTGTCTATTTTCCGGGTTTTTTGGATGTTCGTCTGAGAAAACGCAACAAGAGCTCCTCTGGCGGCATCACAAGATCTCGCAGCGCATCGTGGGGTTGGCGCCCAAACTTCTTGTATCGACCCCGCAGAAGACCCCAGAGAACGAGCCACACCCGCAGAATCCTGGACGAGGGAAGACCAATTCTCCAGTGGTTATGCGCCAGACGGTCACTCACAATCTGCCGATTCACTGGAGAGACCCGTGGCCCCAAGCGATCGACGAGGTTTTCGATATCGAGATTGCGTCTGGCTAATACCTCAGTGAGCTCCCGCCAGCTTTTCAACACAGCGACAACCGAATCAGCGGCACTGGTGGGCTTGCCACCGATTTGATTGTTATCGTGCTGCCGATAATCAATCAAGGACTCTGGGATAAACACGACTCCATCGACGAGCGAGGCCGCAAGCGCCAGCCATCCATCGTGGAGCTCAGGACCAGGCAAAGGGAACGCCCACTCCACAAGCTCCCGCTTGAACATGATGGTTGCACCGGTGGCAAGATTGCGCTTAATGAATGCTGGGAGTGAATGGCCCGAGGCAAGTGCTGCTCGCTCGTCTCCACCGAATCCGATTCCATCACTGAGCTTCATACCCAGGGGCTGTCCGTTGGCGTCCACAAGGTCAGCATCGCTATGCACCAAAAGCGCCCCCGGATGCTCGGCGAAAGCTCGAAGCAGAACCTCGACCTTGTTGTCGTGCCACGTGTCATCTTGGTCAGCAAGCACGATGAAATCTCCCGAGCAGGCCTGGATGGCCTGCTCGAAGTTGGGTCCGGGCCCCAGAGCAGAAGTGTTGTTGAGAACCTTCAGTGTGACTCCCGAGTTTTTACACCAACCCGAGTCCAGCACCGTGGAGACAGTGTGGAGAGTGTCATCACGGGAGTTATCGTCGCTGATCACGATTTCGGTCGGGAGAACCGTCTGGGATTGAATGCTCTCTAGCTGTTCCCGCAAGAACTTCTCGCCGTTATAGGTCGCAATCGCAACCGACACAGCTGGCCTCTTAGACACCGACCCTCTTGTCATCGGCCAGAGGGCCGAAGCCTTCTCACCAAGGCTCGCCACAACGAGGTGAACTCGCCCCGGAAGAGCCGCTCAAACGCCAACCCAATGTCTTGGGGCCTAAACCTTGGTGGCTTTGGCCGTTGTGGTGAATACCGAACGGGCTTGCCAGACGCAAGCGGCGCCCTGGCATCACCCCGGGTAACAGAGTCGACGTAGGACACCAATGGCTCGAGGACTGTAGACCAGTAAAAGCGCTGTCGAACTGTGGCGATCGATTTCTTTGCACGCTCGTGGGTGGGCTCGTCGTAGAGGACTTTTTCAAGAGCCTGGGTGAGGGCTTTCACATCTCCGGCAGGAACGCTTTTGCCAAGGCCTTCCGCCTCTACTAAGTCACCAAAGTAGTCACCGCGGGTGACGACCATCGGAAGTTCTGCCCAGAGGTAATCCAAGATTCGGGTTCTAAAAGAGAACGTCGTTTCCACGTGGTCGCGGTGGGTACTGACACCGCAATCCGCTTCGAGCAAATAATTTGAGCGTTCGTGATAGGGCACCCAGGAGTCGTTGAAGAAGACGTTGCTGTTGAGAATCCCGAGAGATTCTGCAAGAGCTTTGGCCTCGTCGACAATCGGCATATCGGGAACGCCTGGATGAGGGTGCTTGGTGCCCTGGAAATACAGCTTCACGTCACCGTGCTTCTTAGACAGCTCTGAGACAGCGTGAATCAAGGTAAAAGGATCAAACCAGTTATAGAGTCCTCCGCTCCACAGGATGATCTTGTCCTTCTTCCCAATACCTGGAATCACCCCTCGCATTGCCTTCCCTGTTGTCTTAGGGGGCTCTTGGGGCATGCCAAAGGGAACAATCCCCATTAGGTTATCTAGGTTCGGGTCACTCTCATACGTGTCGGGAGTGATGCGTCCGAGCGTCATGAGTTGGCCTAGGTACAGGTACTTTTGACGCTCTGTTGCACACAAGAAGTAATCACCCCGAAGGAACTGGCGTTCCATCGCCCCCGCCGCCCCTGCGACAAGCGCGGTCCAGTCTTTTTTGTCGAGGTACCTGGATTGCTCTAATTGTTCAAAGTGCATGGGGTCATAGACGTCGATGACCAGGCGTTTCTTCGAGTTTTGAAGTCCTGCGAACAATTCCAAGGCGTGGCCTTGGAACACGATCACATCGGCCCACTGCTCCCACTGCTTGAATTCTTTTTCATCACCGGGAGCAACGTGGACGAGCTTGAACCCGTCGCTTGCGACCTGGTTTAGTTCAGACAGTGTCATCAGGGTGACATCATGAGTGGTTGCGAGCTCCGATGCGATGTTCCAGGCGCGTATTCCAGGCCCAGAAAGGTTCTTCCCAATGGGATCGCCTGTGATCACCAGGATGGCCAATGCGGGGGGATCGTCTGTCACTTTGAACGCCTCCACAACCTTGTCATAGCCTTGAAGATACTTCCTATTAGTCGACATTGCGGCATCTACTTGCCCAAATAACCGCCACACTGCTGCATCAGATTGGGTTCGACCAGATTGAATCTGAGCCCGCGATTCCATCAGGCCCGGCAAGTGATTAATCACTTGGTCGATGGCAAAGGCGGGAACCAGGGCATCGGCTGGAATAGTAATCAAGTCACTGGATAAGCGGCCGTTGGCTAAATCAAATTGCCCTGAATCCACTCCTGCCTCGGTGAGTGCCCTGCGGGTGGACACCATGAGAGAACCAGCAAGGACGGTGGGCAGTTTGTCGTCACCAATGTTCTTAATCAGGGTGAAAAGAGCGTTCCGCTCCAGTAAAAACTGCTCTTGAAAACTAGGAACAGACGACATCGACTGATGGAACTTATGAAATGCAATGGACTCTGGCTCGTAAAGGTACGACCACCCAGCAAGGTTCAACCGCCAGCCAAAATCAACGTCTTCAAAGAACATGAAATATCGCTCGTCAAAACCACCAAGCTGGTCATAAACGTCTCGTCTTACAAACATGGCCGATCCCGTGCCAAAGAGAACCTCTTTGCGAACAGGCTTCTTCTTTGGAGCCTTCTTGCCAGTGTTGGGCCGATAGCCCATGCCGTACCAGGTCATACCGGAACCCTGATAGTCAACGGTGGAACCATCCCAGCTCAAGACGGTGCTGGCAACAGCACCGACCTTGGCGGAAGATTCGAAAGCAGTAACTGCAGCGGCTATCCACTGCGCATCAGGTTTTGCGTCATTGTTCAAGAAAGCGACAATGTCGCCGGTGGAGTGAGAGACGCCTAGGTTGCAGCCACCAGCAAAGCCGAGATTTTTTGCAGAGGGAACAAGGGTGATGCCCTCCACAGCGGAGAGTCGAACCACGCTGTCATCACCTGACGCGTTATCGACAACCACGATGTTTAGTTTGTCTTGAGGCCAGTCCACCTGGTTGAGGTGGCCAAGGGCTTCCAAGGTGTCCTGAACACCTCGGTAGTTCACCAAGATGACACTTACGGTCGGTGTGGCACCCATTCGTCCCTCTCTGCCTGCCCCCCAAGAGTATCGGGGGCCCAAGCTCCCTGGCGATAAGCCAAGGGTCTGCCATAATTGGCGCGGCAAGGGTCTCGGCGATGGAAGAAGGTTCCCAGCTATGTTTGCTCCTCAAGGATGGCTCCAAGGCAAGGGCAACCGGCGGGTTTATCGAACAATCTCGGAATCAGGTTTTTTTGACAAAGCCTGGTATCGGAGAGGATATCTTTGGGGCCTGTGGAAGCTTACAGATCCGATCTGGCACTACATCCGCAGAGGTTGGCATCAAGCCTCGGACCCGTCCCCGCGGTTTGATACTGGATTTTATCTTGCCTCGAATAGGGATGTTCGAGAGTCTGCAATTAACCCGCTAGACCACTACCTCAGTTACGGCTCCGCGGAAGGCCGGCCCGCACTCATGCCACTAGCCCAATGGTGGCCACAAGACTTGTCATCACTCCAGCCGATCAAGTTCTACACCGCTAGGCTCAAGCCGCGCCAACGAATCAGCCTTGTTATTGACGCGAATACACCGAGATCATGGCGGGGCGACCAAGCACTATTTGTCCTTGTTGCACAGTGGCTAGGTTCCCACCATGGACGAGACACACGAATTCTGCTGAGAAATGGTCTCGACCTGACTTATGTCGACCACGCCCTTTTCCACGCACCGCAAAACCATAACCCGATTCAAGCAACCCAAGTTCCAGAGGGAAGCGAGTACTCGGACATTGACAGACACGACGATGAGATTTTCATTGCGACGTCGTGGTCTTCGGCCACCAGCATCCACAACAGTTTTGGAGGGCAGAACCTCATCTATTTGGTCACTTCTAACGAGGCAGAAGCTCTGCCAGTCGGGGACACACGCATCCTCGCTCAGAGGGCTCTGGCACTTCCCGACACCAGCTACCTGTTGATGGCAGGAATAGATTCCGACAACCTTTGGCCCGATGGTTCCAAGCCTAAAAAGTTTATCGACTCAATGGAACTCAGTCTTGGGTCATTTATGAAATCACCAAGACCCGCGACGCCGGGGGGGCCCATAGTGATCTGGGCAGGTAACGACGCAGTGGCGCATAGAGTGCGAAGCATTCTTCTAGCACTTGAACAGCTAATTGCCAGAGGTTCACTTGATCCGGCACAGCATCCTGTCTCGCTCGTGGGAGAAGCGGCTCAAAGGGTCCTTCTCCTAGGAACCCATCAAGTTTTCGCCAATGCCCCAAAATCTCTCACTGAGGAACTTCACACTATTCAAGGCGGTTCACTCGTCATCGCTATCACTGGCTCGAGTAAGCGCCACTCCGTTGCTTTATGCGCAACACAAATCGGGGTGAATGTTCTCCCCCCGCCCTCCCCCTCGGCATCCATCACAGACCTGAGCGAGTTGATCCACAAGGCCACTGCTGAGAACCAGGCTGTGGAGGTACCGGCCGACTCTGCAAAACTAAAGGCCATAGCCAATTTCGTCCAAGAATGTGGAAAGAGATTTTCCTTGTGACGAAGCATCTCTCGATGGGCCAAAACAGTAGGGTTTTCCGGTCCCCGTGGGATAAGCCTCTGGCTTCGAGGTTGCAACTACTCAAAGCCGGCACTATCCGCGTCGGGTATTTTTACGAAGTTCCTGACTCTGGGAGCTTTCGATATCGCGCCTACAACATGGCTCAGGCACTAAACAGCCACTCGAAAACCCATTCCGCTTCGTTTTTCTTTCTTTCCGACATCCCTCTGGTTGAGAATTTCACCGACTACCTGGATGTGCTGGTTCTCGTTCGTTTTCGATTTAGCGGGGCAGTTAGTCGACTGATCGGCCAATTTCGGGCGAAGGAAAAAAAGGTTTTATTTGACATCGACGACCTCATCTTCGATCCATCCCACACACCTCTTGTTGCAGCGAGCCTAAATTTCGGCCTAGAGCCAGGCCTTGTTCTGGATAATTGGTATTCACTGACTTCCCGCCTTGGACAAACTCTTACCGCCTCTGACGCGGCCATAGTGAGTACGCCAACCCTGGCGGAGCAGGTGAGTCTCCTACACGAAAAAACAGTGGGTGTAATTCCGAACTTCCTCAATTCAGAGCAACTTGAGACATCAGAAAAGATTCGAGATGAAACTCCGGTCTCTACAGGCAGCGGTCTAACTATCGGTTATTTCAGCGGGAGCAAGTCTCACGCCCTTGATTTCGCAGTAGCAGAGACAGCAATTATTGAATTCCTCTTGAGCAATAAAGACGCTCGGTTCGTAGTAGGTGGTTTCCTGGAGGTTCCGGCAGAGCTTGAAAAGCTGGATGCCCAATTCACACGATTGCCATTCATGGACTATGTCTCTCTTCAACGGGCTATCGCATCAGTCGATGTCAATGTCGTTCCCCTCCAACACAACAGCTTCACTGACTCAAAGTCCGAATTGAAGTTTTTTGAAGCAGCAGCTGTTTCAACAGTCACGATCGCATCACCCACAGAAGTTTTTAGCAGAGTAATCAATCATCAAGTTACTGGTCTGCTTTCAGAAGCAGACCAGTGGCTGGTAACTTTCGAAGGAGTCCAGGCTCTCTCGCTGCCGGAGAGGGCAAGGATTGCTGGCCGAGCTCGCGAATTCAGCCTCTCTCACTACACGGGGGAAGCACAACTTCATTCAATAGAGAAAGCTCTCAATCTCGCTTGAGACCATCCCCTAGGCTCTCATTAAAGCTGTGCGTGACCGGAAGGAAAAATGGCATCTCATCCGACGAACACTAATCTTCCAAGAAAGATACGTCCCCCTAGCAATCGGATGCCAAAAATCCTCTCATCGGGAGCGGGCAGGTCAGTTATGAGGGCGATGCTGATCGGTTTTCTCAGCTTCATAGCCTTGGGATCTTGGGCTGTAAGTTCCCCCCTAGGCAGTACCCCGGATTCTCTCTATCACAGCGCCAGTATTTGGTGCTCGAGTTTCACCGAGGACAACCCGTGTGACCGCACCTTTGATGATACCCCCAGTTGGGGAATTCCCATGGGCTTAGTTGAATCAATGTGCTCAGTTCAAAATCCTTCCCAAAGCTCAAGTTGTCAATCCTTCATCCACTATGACGACGGCAGAATTGCGCGCACGGCGGACTTAAACCCAGCTACCGGCTTATATCCAGACCTTTTCTACAAAACTATGAATCTATTCGTAGGGCCCAACATCGAACACGCACTGCTTGGAATGAGACTGCTAAACGCAGGAATTTTCTCGCTTCTTGTCGGATGCCTCAGCCTTCTATTGCCACGAAGGCTCTTTGGCTCGGCCGTCGTAAGTTGGATTGTAACGATGGTCCCCCTCGGTGTGTTCTTTATCCCCTCCATCAACCCATCAAGTTGGAACATTATTGGCATCGGTTTCGCCTGGATCACGATTCTTGGATTCCTGGAAACCCGTGGAATCCGATCAGTCTCCTTAGGCATTGTTGGGATTGGGACAATAATCTTGGCCACTGGAGCGAGAGCCGACGGACTTGTTTTTGCCATACTGAGCGCAGTTTTAGCACTGTGGCTCAGTAATTGGTCTCAGCGCCTACTTTGGGCGAAGGCTCTTATTCCAGTGGGGATTTCATTGGTCCTCGGTGCAGTGCTTTTCGCGAACCCTAGGCAGACCGGTGTGGCGGAAGAGGGCTTTGGTGTGAGACCGTCAAATGAAGAAATGCCTACAGTTGCTCCAGATTCTCCTGGGGGCATTCTATGGAACAACCTCCTTGACACACCCTCGTTATGGCTCGGAATGATTGGGGGTTATCCTCTTGGGTCCTTGGGATGGTTGGACACAGTTATGCCTCAAATAGTTGTTTTTTCGGTGTTTCTTGTGGCAGTGATTCTGTCCTACCTGGCACTTCACGACCGCGAGTGGAAAAAGATCACGGCAATTATCGGAGGGGTAGTTCTAATTTCTATAATTCCTCTCTATCTTCTTCAGCTAGGGGGATTCCTAGTCGGAGAGGAGATTCAACCCCGCTACCTTCTGCCTCTTCTCATCATGCTGATGGGAGTCATCTTCTTGCCCAACCGAGAACACTCACGGTTTGTGCTCCCCCCGTCCCTAGTAGTGATGGGGGCGGTTTTACTCGCGATAGCAAACTCTGCTGCCCTCCATACGAACATTCGTCGCTACGTGACGGGCATTACCCAGGGTGGATTGGATCTCAGTTCAGGCAAAGAATGGTGGTGGCAATCTATTCCTCCGTTCCTCACACCAAATGTTGTCTGGGTGCTTGGCTCGCTGGCCTTCTTTGGTCTCGCTTGGACCGTTCTCAACGAACGGTCCAAGATTTCTGAATACCTCACTAAAGATGCTGAGGAAGACGTTGCTCCCTCAGCCGGTCTGGCGCCAAGAACGAAAAATCGACGCTAGCAGGTGCACAGCACGCTTCTTGAGAGAGCGGTCCTGTTCGAGCCAAGCTTCCTCAACTAAATTTAATCCACCTGATTTATCAGACAGCCTCCGCATGGCCAGCCAGTGCAAACTACCGTTGAACGCAATCGCGTTACTCAGATTGCCCATGTCAGTCTGAGAAAGCTTCGAACCCTCGGAAAGCTCGACAATGGCGATCTCGAACTCCGCCGCCTGCTTGTCCCAATCGGGCCAGGCCGAGGCTGTCTTGAGGGCACCTTCTGAGAGAAATTCCCAGAGTCCCTCCTCCCCCGCTAAGCGATCAATTTCGCGGGCCACTTTCCGTTCGTCATTCCAAGGAACGACTAAGGCGTTAAGGCCATTGCGAATGTACTCCTCTGAGCCGGTAACGGGCGTAACTATGGCAGGAGTGCCACAGTGGAATGCCTCAAGCGGCGGACCAAACATGCCCTCCACAAGAGAGGTCTTGAGCAGGACGTGATGGCTTCGATATTGGAGAGCCATCTCCTCGAAACTGAGGTTAGACAAGACGAATGTGTACCGGGGGTCCGCAGTTGGATAAGGGTCCGAGCCAATGTGAGTAAGTTGCTCCGTCGACTCAGCACGCAATGCCGCGGATAGCGCATATTCTGTGTTTTTGGTGATCGAATTCAACGGCCCTTCCACAAGGACCCTCATTTTTCCAAATGGGGCTGGTAATGAATCACCGGGGTAAAAAACTTTCTTATCAATTCCATTCCGAACAACTCTCAGAACCCTTTGAGGGTTAGCAAACCCCAAGAAATCTGCAATCCATTGAGCCTCGGTCAGAACAGGGACAGGAATGCTTGCTGCCAGCTGCATCGAAGTACGGTCCGGGTTCCGATCAGGAACGAATCGGTCTTCAAGCGACTGACAGAACCAAATGTAATTGTTGGCTGCGACAAAACCGAGATGCCCTAGTGTCTCCCAATAAGTAGCTATGCCGATATCGAACTGAACGGTCTGTTCTGAGTTCCAATCTACAAGCTCAAGCTTCGACAGGAACTGGGCGGCCCACTGGTGAGGTGTTGGGTCTCGAAGCACCAGCGAAACCTGGTGTCTTCCGTTTGAGGCTAATCTCTGAGCGTGCTCCAACACAACATACGTTCCTCCTGAGAGACTGAGATCGTTCATCACAAAGGCAATCTTCATGAGGTAGCCTCCCGTTTGCAATTGATTGCGAGGTGAAGCAGTGCCGCCGGTAGAACCTGTGTTCCTGAATATCTACTCCGCCAGCATATTTCACCAGCTTATGCTTCCCCCCGCAACAGGGCGTGTCTCGGGCGCTAGGCACGTCCTTGTCACCCCGAATAGTGCGGAAAGTGAATTAGATCAAGTCAAGCCTCACAGAGCGCACAAGTATTTTGTGGTTATCGATCCGTTTGCTCTGCCCAAAGGACGCCTAGAGCAAATCCCTCAGCCCCAAATATGGTGGTTCATTGCCCCCCTACAAAACGAAACTACCTCTGACCAAATTAGAGGGGCCGCGATTGGAAAGTTCTCGAATAAGTGGCTGAAGGATTACATCAAACCACTGAGTTATCGGGGCCTCACCCCGAAGCCCCGGTTGATTGTCAGTGACGTATCGTCACTCGAGACTGCTGCGAGGTTAGGATTCCAAGCCGTCGTGAGTCCTCCAGCAATATCTGATCACCTCTTTTCCGAACCCCAAAGAGGAAAACTGGCCGGCAAGTTCTTGATCGAGCCAGACTCCAACACCTATCAAGAGATATTTCTGAAGCAACTCGACCTGCCTGAGAGAGATATTGTTCTGCTCCGTGACACTGCGGACTTTCAGAAGCCTACCCCGAGCACTTTCCGGTTCGGGTTGTCTCTTGGCCGATCCCTCGTCAGAGAATTTCCCATCCTTGCTGCAGCACACCTTGCATCGGGCAATGCACTCATCTCAGAGCCGCTATACCCGCTGCATGGCTTGGAGCCTGGAATTGACTACTTTGAAATCAGCTCCCCCAATGAACTCTTCCACCTGACCCGATATCTGGCGCGAAACCCTCATGCAAGCACAATGACCACGTACAGGGGCAGAAGGAAGGCTGACTACTTCCGAGCATCCCGGGTGTGGGGCGAAATCCTAAGCGAACTCGAACTCTAAGCTCGCGGATAAGAGGTAGATAATACCCTGGCCAGTTTCACGGGCCACCTGAGTCTCGTTCTCCCGATTTTCTCCACAAGGACGACCGTCGATTCGAACCCGGCAGACTTCTCGGCGTCCAGCTTGCTTGAAGTGAGCACAAAGGGAATGACATATTGCTCTCGATCCATTTCCCTCTCAAGGATTTTGAAGCCAGTGAATCGGTTGAACAATGCGTCCCAGGTCCACGTCGAAAAGCGCCAAAAATCCCATGGCATGTCGTGCACTCCGATTGTCTGGTGAGTTGCAACGTATGCCCGCCCCCCCTTCTTTAAGACTCGGTTCATTTCAAGCACGACCTTCCACGGCATGAATAGATGCTCAAAAACTGACACACAATAGATGAAATCGAAGTAGTTAGCCGGAAAGAATTTCGAAAGTTCGTGGGCATCTCCCACCACGTCAACGTTGTCGCCGGGGAAAATATCCAAGACCGTGCACCTAGCCCCAGGGAAAAGAGCGCTCCTGTCAATCCTGCTCCTGTCTCTGCCCCCCAAGTCAAGGAGTTGAGGGGACGGCACCTTCGAATTCACATCGGCAATAAACCGTTGGCTCATAATCTCGGTCTTAGCTGATGAGATTCTTTCTTCCATCAAAGCGACCAGAGGAACATCAACTATTTCTCCATTACGCGCTAGAAAGCGAAGAGAAAGGGTGTCTAGCGTGAAATCTGTGCTCATCCACTGCGCCTGGAAAGAATTGGGTTCTTCGCTCAAGTAAGGAAGAAAAATCTGGGAGGAGAGTGGAGTCTCATTCTGCAAAATAGTTTCGAGTCGTTCCAGAGACTCAGAGTGGGTGCCGCTAATAAAAAAAGTGAAATGGAATTTACTTGCTGAGATGAGATTAACGCGATGCCCGTTGAATTCCATTCCCTCCCTTTCCGGCCCGCGCTACGAGGCTTTAACTCTATTGCTGTGTCGATGAAAGGTAGTCGGCGATGATTTTTTTGGGATTTCCCGTCCCTTTAACTTGGCCTTGATTTATCCAGGTCACGGAATCACAAAGTTCCTCCATGAGCCCCATAGAGTGACTCACCATGATTATCGTCCGTCCTTGGCGCTTAAATTCAGCAAACTTCTTGACGCTCTTATTCTGAAACTCGGCATCACCCACAGAGAGCACCTCGTCGACAACCAAAATATCGGGCTCTACGTGAATTGCGATTGAGAAACCCAACCTGACATACATTCCCGAGCTGTAGTTCTTAACGGGCTGATCTAGAAAACGCTCAACTCCAGAAAAGTCGACAATCTCATCAAACTTGGAATCAATCTCTTTTTTTGACATACCCAGGATCGAACCGTTGAGATAAATGTTCTCTCTCCCCGAAAGCTCAAGGTGAAAACCTGAACCCACTTCGAGCAGAGAGGCTAATCTCCCACGGTAGTTAATGGTGCCCTCAGTGGGCCAATAAATCTTTGCGAGGCACTTCAACAGGGTCGACTTCCCCGACCCGTTGCTCCCGATCAAGCCGTGGGTTTCCCCTTCAATGATGTCTAAAGAGACGTCTCTCAGAGCCCAAAAGTCCTCGTGCCGTGATGTGCGGCCACGCATCATCGCAGACTTGATTGTCTGGTTTCTCTCGTGATACAGCCGGAACTTCTTACTCACGTCAACAACTTCAACAGCCACCCGGGTCATAGTAGCTCCGCCAACATCTTCTCTTTCCGCCAGAACAGCAGGTAGCCAGCGACTAAGAAAACCACTGTCCAAATGCTCGCCGTAATCACCGGCTGAGCATCGGGCACCACGTTGTCATAGAGCAGGCTTCTAAAAATTGCTACGAACGGCTCCATCGGGTTCAAACGATAAAGGTCAAGCAGAGTGACCGGCGTGCCAAGGAGGCCCCCTATTTTGTCGGACTGACTCTGTACGAGGGACACTGGGTAGAGGATGGGCGTCAGATAGAACCAGAACTGAAGAAGCAGGGCCACGAAGTGGGCCGTGTCCCGGAAATATACATTCATGATCGCAAGCACCATCGACAGACCACCCGCGAATAAAGCCAGAAGAACCATAAAAACAAGAACCAACGGCAGCAAGGGGATCAAGCCCCATGCTCCAGCAATCAAAAGCGCTACAACCAAGACGCCCATCTCAAATAACCAGGTGAAGAAGCTTGCCCCAACAAGAGACAAAGGCAGAACAAGCCGAGGGAAGTAGACCTTCTGAACAAGTCCCGCATTGTGAACGATGGAATCCACGCCCATGGACAAAACCCGCTGGAAAAACAACCAGGGCAACAGTGCGGCAACCAAGAACAGCGCGTAATAGGTAAGGCCGCTCTTTTCCCCAACGGGTGCCTGGAGTTGAAATATCACTGAGAAAACAAAGGTGTAAATAATGATCGCCGCAATCGGGTTGGCAAGCGACCACAATTGACCAAGCGCAGTCCTGCGATACTTCCCACTTACTTCACGCTGGATCAAGTTGACAAGGAGTTCCTTGGAACCGAGAACCTCTCTGAAGTAGCTCATGATGCCCCGTTGGATTGACCGGAGCTCAACAGTCGCTCCAAATAGGCTCCGTAACCACTCTTAACCAATGGTTTCGCTAATGCAGCCAGCTCTCTGTCAGAAATCCAGCCCGCTCTCCAAGCAATCTCCTCGACACAACCAATCTTGAGACCTTGGCGTTCCTCAATGACCCTGACGTATTCAGACGCTTGCATCATGGTCTCAAAGGTCCCAGTGTCCAACCACGCGATACCGCGGTCCAGGACCTGGACCGCGAGGGATCCCTCGTTCAAGTAGTGCTCGTTGACGGCCGTGATTTCAAGCTCACCTCTAGCGCTTGGCTCAATACCCGCCGCGACTTCAACAACAGAGTTGTCATAGAAATACAGTCCAGGGACCGCATAGTTACTCTTTGGCTGCGCGGGCTTCTCTTCGATAGACAGTGCCTTCATGTCAGCGTCAAACTCCACGACCCCGTAGTGCTCCGGGTTTGCAACGTGGCTTGCAAAAATCATGCCGCCCTTGACCTCGGTGTTGTTTCGAAGCGAGCTGCCAAGCCCTGTCCCGTGAAAGATATTGTCACCAAGAACCAAGGCCACGGTGTCACTGCCGATGAAGTCTTTTCCAATGACGAAGGCCTGCGCAAGCCCATCGGGACTGGGTTGAACCGCATACGAGAGTGAGATGCCCCAATCGGAGCCATCGCCCAAAAGTGACCTAAACGACTGCCCATATTCCGGTGTCGAAATGACCAGAATCTCCCTGATTCCCGCCATCATCAACGTTGACAAGGGGTAATAAATCATGGGCTTGTCATAAATAGGCATTAGTTGCTTGGAAATGCCCTTGGTGATGGGCCATAGCCTGGTTCCAGAACCTCCGGCAAGAATGATTCCTTTCATGAAACCCCCTCCCCTGACCATACCGGGAGCAAGCCCAATTCTTTGGCTTCCAAGAACCCAGGTGCCTGCTCATCTTTTGGCGACAACGCGAGCTCTTCCTTGGGAAGAGGAAACTCAAGTCCCAGGTCGTGGTCCAGAGGATTGATCCCGTGTTCACGATCTGGGCGAAACACATCGGTCACTAAATAAGTCACAACGGTGTTTTCCTCAAGAGCCAAGAAAGCATGTCCTAAGCCTTCAGCGAGAAAAACGCCGTTTCGATTCTCGCCCGAGAGCTCAACCGAAACCCAATCTCCAAAAGTGGGAGAGCCAACCCGAATGTCAACGATGTAGTCGAGAATTCGACCAACGGGACAAGTGATGTATTTTGCCTGCCCTGGAGGAACATCTGCGAAATGTATTCCTCGAAGCGTCCCTTTCGAAGACAAGGACAGGTTCGCCTGGGCGAGAGAGAAGTCCCGTCCGGTTGCTTCCTTGAGCGCGGGGGCCTTGAACCATTCCACAAATTCACCACGGCTATCGCCGTGGATTGTGGTGGCAACCTCGAAGGCTCCAGAAATTGCTAAGGGGCTAATCAGCACTGGCAAAGCCTACCAATCCAGCAGGAACTAGGATGTTTAAGTCCGTGAGGGTGTCACCACCGTGGTGAACGCGCGGTGGGGATTGCATGAAGCTGTTAGTCACAGGCGGAGCTGGCTTTATCGGCTCGAACTTCGTTCGTCGGGCACTCGCGAACGAGTTGCCCGGTCTCATAGACCCCGAGATCACTGTTCTCGATGCATTGACGTATTCGGGAACGCTCACAAACCTCACCAGCGTGGAAAACCACCTTGATTACACCTTCGTGCACGGGAACATTACCGATGAAGCTTTGCTGTCAACGTTGGTTCCTGGTCACGATGCGATCGTGCACTTTGCAGCGGAGAGCCATGTCGACCGGTCCGTAACCGACGCCGGGATCTTTGTCGAAACAAACGTTGTTGGAACACAGCGTCTATTGGACGCTGCACTCAAGGCAAAAACCGGGCGGTTTGTGCACATCTCGACGGATGAAGTGTACGGATCACTAGACGAGGGCGAATGGGACGAGGAACAACCCCTCCTGCCTAACTCCCCCTATGCCGCCAGTAAGGCGGCCAGTGACTTGATGGTGCGAAGCTACCACCGCACCCATGGACTCAACACCGTCACGACCAGGTGTAGCAACAATTACGGCCCGCACCATTTTCCAGAGAAATTGATTCCACTCTTTGTGACGAATCTCATTGATAACCAGCCTGTTCCTTTGTATGGAGACGGTGGCAACATCAGGGACTGGCTCCACGTGGATGACCACTGCCGAGGCATTGCACTGGTCTTGACCAAGGGCAAGGCCGGCGAAATCTATAACATCGGCGGCGGGACAGAAATGACCAACAAGGAGCTCACTGGACTGCTCCTAGACGCCACCGGTCAAGACTGGAGCCTGGTTAAGCAGGTCGAGGACAGGAAAGGTCACGACCGCCGCTACTGCGTCAACATTGACAAGATCTCCAAAGAACTGGGTTACGAACCACAGGTTCGTTTCGAAAAGGGCTTAGCCGATGTTGTCCAGTGGTATCGGGACAACCGGGAGTGGTGGGAGCCGCTCAAGGCTTCCGCTTCCCTATGAGCACTATCGCCGTTCTTGGCAGCAAGGGCATGCTCGGGCATGACCTCATGAGTGTTCTCAAAGGTCACTCCGTAGTGGGTTTCTCCAGGTCAGATCTTAACATCACCGCCCCAGAAGCCGTCATCAAGGCTCTATCTGGGTTCGAGACAGTCATTAACGCAGCCGCCTACACAAAGGTGGACGACGCAGAAACCCATCCCAAAGAGGCCTTCGCAGTAAACGCCGAAGGGGCAAGACATATCGCTCGGGCCTGCCACGAGCACGGAAGTCGACTGATCCACGTCTCAACGGATTACGTTTTTGATGGAACGGCGAGAAAACCTTACGCAGAAGACCACCCACGAAACCCGCAGTCTGTCTATGGAATGAGCAAGGCAGCTGGTGAGGAGGGCGTTCTCGAGGCTAACCCTGACCACACGATCATCGTTCGTACAGCCTGGCTCTATGGCGAGTACGGGCCTAACTTTGTTGCAACGATGCTGAACTTAGCGGCGCACAACGACACCGTGTCTGTCGTCACCGATCAAATCGGACAACCGACGTGGTCACGAGACTTAGCCCTCATGATCACATCTATCGTCGACTCCGATGTTCGAGGTGGGATTTTCCACGGAACTAATGCTGGCCAAGAGAGCTGGTGGGACTTCGCACGTGTGGTCTTCGAAAAGGCTGGTTTAGACCCCGCTCGCGTGCTGCCCACAACCAGCGCACAGTTCGTCAGGCCGGCACCGAGACCTGCTTGGTCTGTACTGGATCATTCCCAGTGGGCAAAGAACGGGCTTCCCGAACCTCGCAGGTGGGAGGAAGCCTTCGCCGAAGCCTGGGATGTGGTCTTCTCCCCAAGGCACAACTCATGAGTCCCAAGAACAACGCCTCCTATGGAGTCGTTGTTGTGTCGTTTAACTCAGGCCCGGAGCTCGATACTTTTTTTGCTTCACTACAACTATCAACACTTCTGCCTGCGCATGTCGTTGTTGTGGAAAACGGCCCGCTCAAACCCGACATTACCCATCCAAAATTTCCCATCACCGTAATTCATCGGCCCGATAACCCGGGATATGGGACAGCTGGCAATGTCGGGGTTGAAGAGCTTCCTTCAACAACTCCCTGGGTCTTGATTTCAAACCCCGATGTGACACTCAATCCGGAAGCCGTCTCGCGCCTAATGGACGTCGCTTTATCGTCGCCCTCTGCTGGCTCCCTTGGCCCAGCACTTCTGAATCCTGATGGTTCGATCTACCCCTCGGCAAGGGCTGTTCCAGGAATTGCCGTGGGAACGGGCCATGCGCTCTTGGGTCCAGTGTGGAAGGGTAACCCATGGACCAAGGCTTACCGGGGAGATTACTCGTCTTATGAACCAAGGGCTTGTGGGTGGCTCTCTGGCGCGTGCCTTCTGGTCAGGCGCCAGGCCTTCGATGAAATCTCCGGATTCGACTCCGGTTATTTCATGTTTATGGAAGATGTTGACCTAGGAATGCGTTTGGGTGACGCCGGATGGTCGAATGTGTATGTCCCAGAGGCTGAAGCTGTGCACATTGTTGGGCATTCGACCTCCGGTGAACGGGCTTTGATGGCCAAAGCGCACCATCAGAGTGCGCAGCGTTTTCTGGCAAAAAGATACCAAGGAGCCGGGTGGGCACCTCTGCGATTCGTGTTGAATCTTGGACTCACACTTCGACAATGGCTCGTCCAAGCGGTTCGGGGAAAAGCTAGCTAGGGAAGTTTCTTATCCAACACTGCCTGCGTTTGGGTGGCGTGGAACTCTTCGAGCTTTTTCGCGATTTCTGGATCGGTCACTCCCAGTATGCGAAGGGCCAAATAGGCAGCATTCTTGGCGGCGCCGATAGCAACCGTCGCTACAGGAACACCAGCAGGCATCTGCACGATAGACAGCAAAGAGTCCAAACCATCGAGGTTCTTCAAAGGAACAGGAACACCAACAACAGGCAAGGTCGTCATGGATGCGACCATTCCCGGCAGGTGGGCTGCGCCCCCTGCCCCGGCAATGATGACACCGATGCCACGATCCCGTGCAGACCCTGCAAACTCGACCATTTTGTGGGGGGTGCGGTGGGCAGAAACGACATCATTCTCATAGGGAACCCCAAAGGACTCCAATACGTCTGCCGCATCTTTCATCACGGGCCAGTCAGAATCTGATCCCATGATGATGGCAACGCGCGGGCTAAGCATGGTCTAATGCTAAGCCGTCTGTCGCACAGAGTGCGACAGCCTTCTGCGCGAGGGAAAGAAGCTCCGCGTGGTCATCGCCCGTGATGCTCACGTGTCCAGCCTTCCTTCCTGGTCTCGCTGCCTTGCCGTAATCATGGACCTTGAGTGATGCGGAGGTCGATAGTGCCTCGGAAATCTTGTGGGCCTGAACGCCACCGAAAATGTTCACCATGACGCCGGCTGAGGCCATCAAATCAGCACTACCCAGTGGCAGATCCAGAACCGCTCGGAGGTGCTGTTCAAATTGTGAGGTTTCAGAAAGCTCAGTGAAAATATGCCCCGAATTGTGGGGACGCATTGCCAATTCATTCACTAACAAGCCGCCATCTGTGGTCACAAACATTTCAACAGCCAAAACGCCCGTAACATCAAGGCCTTGTGCAATCGCGAATGCAATCTCTCTGGCATGCAAAGAAAGCTGCTGGGCTTCTGGGGCAGGAGCCAACACCTCGGCACACACACCGTTCCTTTGCCTGGTCTCAACCAAAGGCCAGGCAACTATTTCCCCGGAGGGCCTCCGCGCAACCAACTGAGCTACTTCGCGCTGGAAGGGAATCTTTTCTTCCAGAAGAACCGGACCGGTCGCCAGCCAGTCGGAGACATCAGCGCCCGTGGTTGCGACCCGGACTCCTTTGCCGTCATACCCACCGCGAGGTGTCTTAGCAATGATTGCGGGTGAATCACCCTGAGCAATGAACTCTTCGACGTCGCTCTCTGTCGCCGCAAGAGCCCAACGAGGAATGGGCAGGGAAAGCTCAGCGAGCCTAGAACGCATCACGGACTTGTCCTGGGCGCTCTGCAAAGCCTGCGGCCCAGGACGAACAGCAACTCCGGAATCAACCAAGCGATTCAGGATCTCGACAGGGACATGCTCGTGGTCGAAGGTAATGACATCGACCTCCTTTGCAAAGCTCATGACCGTCTCTGCGTCCAGGTAGTCACCAACGGTCGTTGCAGCCAATCGGGCTGATGAGTCGGCTGTTTCCGCTAGGACGTGAATATCAATGCCCATGACAATGGCCGGGGGAATCATCATGCGGGCTAGTTGGCCACCACCAATAACTCCAACGCGAGCGCTCATGCCACCATCCTACGAGCGCTCAATGTGGAATACGTCTCCGGAATGGATTACAGTCTCGCTCCCCGAGGTTAGATCTTTCACACGTAATCCACCGCCCATCTCGAGCCCTATAGCCTCGCCAGATACCTTGTTGCCTCCGCCTAGGTCCACCATCACCGTCCTGCCGATTGTGTCCATTTCCGTTGAGACATAATCTCTCCAAGAGCGTGCTCGTTCAGTATGAGAAAGGTCCTGATAAATTCGGAGGATATTGAGGACTTCATCTAACAACGGATGAATTAGCTCTTCCCTAACATCGGAAATCCGGACCCCCTGAAGCAGGAGAGATGTTGCGTCGCTATGTGGCAGATCAGTGTCTTCCGAATACACGTTCAACCCGACTCCAACAACTAAGCGACCATCGGGTTGCACCTCAACGAGGATTCCAGCCAATTTTTTATCGTTAACCATTACATCGTTGGGCCATTTCAGCTTCGCATGATTAGCGCCTGTTTCACGAACAATTCGGGTGAGAACAGCGCCGACGAGCAACGGACACCAAGTGAGGGGCTCGAGAAATTCCTGCCGATCAATGGTGAACGAAATAGCGAGGGTCTCTCCTAACGTGGTCAGCCATTCGCGGCCGTTGCGACCTCTCCCAGACCTCTGCCTAAAACTGTAGACAACCCGTGGGTCAGCACCTGAATCAAGCAATTCTGCCAAGTAGGAATTCGTCGAATCAACATCGCCTAGTTCGAAAACTGCGCCAAACGGGAATGATGAATGACTCATTTTCATGGCTGGGAATTTTTTTTCTTGTTCAGAAAAGTAACCAAACCAAGTTTGACTGCTGTTCTCCAACTCAGTCGAACAAGCAAAAAAGCTACCGCATGCCGAATCCATCTCCAGTGATAAACCGGGAGAAACGCATCGTTCAGCATCCCTTGAGCAGTTCCGCGCACGTTGAGAAAAAGTATCCAGGACGCAACCAAACGTCGGTGGGCTGGGGCTGATATCGGTTCTAGTGAAAACCATTCTGGATGAGAGAGAAAAGCCCATGCCTGGATACTGGAAAAGTGATCCTCTTGGATTACTGACAAGAGACCAGCCCCAAGTTCAAGAGCGCGTCCGAGATGGCTAATATGAAAATGGTCGGCAAACGCGAAGAAATTTTCGGAAGAAAGCTCGTCTCGATCAAGCTCTCCGTGAGAAAAAGATTTGTACTTGGCCCTAATGTCCGCAGCCGCCATCCCAACATAGGAGAGGTGTGCGCCAGGTTCCCCAGAAATCAACGGATACTTACCTCGGCGAATTCTAGGGACCCGGTCTTTCCCCACTAGAACATTTCCCCATTTTCCCGACCATCGCTCTGGTGCAAATTCCAACCAGTTTGCCCTCCTCAGTAACACCTGGGTAGGGACAGAACTAATCTCAAGTGACCCACCATCTCCAACAGCTACCTGAACTTGTGTCCTGGACGGAATCTCATCGATATCACTAAAGAGGACGGTGTCCTCTGGGTGCATCGTGGCGACGGATTCGAGAAGGGTATTTCGAACATACGTCTCAATCTGCCAACGCCCCCCTTGAGAAACAATGCTGAGGGGTATGTCCAGGGGAATTACTCGGACGTCGTAACCCATCCCCAACAATTCCGGGAGCCGCCTAGAAAAAACCATATCCTTCGGCTTGCCAGAAAACGTAATGGATGACTCGCCCACATAAAATCGATCCACAACAGGGGACAGATAACTTAACCTAAAGAGAAATAAATCCCACTCGTCGTTGGCCAGCACCGCATCCACAACCACGGGTTCTACTACTCCTCATCAAACGACATAAGTCGAATATATTCCTGGATCATGGGCACTGTTTTCCTCAGTTTTGATAGCTTCCCTGAAGCAATAACACTCCCTGACTCGAGCACGTGGACTTCGTCTGCCCTCTGCACGGTCGATAACCGGTGGGCGATAACTACAACGGTAGTTGTCTGCCCAAGTTCTAAGATCGTCCCTGAAATGCTCGCTTCAGCTCCCGCGTCGAGCGCACTCGTCGCTTCGTCGAGAATAATCAGCCGAGGCTTGGTATAAAGGGCCCTCGCAAGGCCCAACCGTTGAACCTGGCCCCCGCTCAAGGAGTCAAGATGCTTTCCGAGCGGAGTATCTATCCCCTCAGGTAGTGAGTCAATCAGCACAGAGAGTTCCGCCAAGCCAAGCGACTCTTGCACCCGGGCGCGGTCAATCTGTTCTTCTGGAACTCCGAGGGCAACATTCTCCGCAATGGTCCCAGAAATAAGTCCCGGCTTCTGTGGGACGTAAGAAAGCAAGCCAGGAACGCTCTCCCTCAACGTCACAGCCGAAATGCCCTCAATCAACACCCGGCCCTTCTCCGGAGTGTGGAGCCCCAGAATGAGGTCAGCCAGAGTCGTCTTTCCTGCCCCAGAAGGGCCTACCAGAGCGACATATCCCCCCGGCGCGATCTCAAGCGACACTCCGCTTAGGGAAGGAGACTGGTTGCCAGAATGCGTGTAAGAAACATTCTGAATTGATACCGCGAGACCAAGTTGGCTAGCCTGGATTTCTGCACTCTTCGCTGTGTCGAGCACCGGCTCGGAGACTTCCGACCTCACAGAATTTCTCGCATCAATCAAAATTGTTTGGCCGAGAGCGGCCTGCTCGGTTTGAGATTTCAAGGCGGCAAAGGCCCCCTGGAGCGGCAACAACGCAGCCATTATTCTTACTCCCCCAGCGAGAAAAACACCCACAGAGACAACTGCGTCCACAATTTCGCCGCCTACTAGCTTCCACGCCACGAAACCAATTGCGCCAACTACTAGGGCTGTTTCGATAAAAAATCGAGGAACAGCACCGAGAAACCGAATCGTTGCGTCACCGTGAGCTTGGACACTCCTAGCATCTTCGAACTTGCTGACGAAATACCCCTGCTTGACAAGAACTGAAATTTCCCTAAATCCATCGAAAAGGTTCAAGATTGCTTGGGTTACACCGACATTTCCTTTTACGACCTGGCGGCTTGCACTCCGGAGGCTGCCATTAATCGCTACCTGGAAAATCACGATAACGGTCGCAAAGTAAAGCGTAATTCCAATAGCAGCCACTGGGTCAACGACTATGAAAAAAGCCAACATCAATATCAGAAGGCTCGACTCCGTCACAAAGACCCCTATAGCGCCGAGAACACCACTAAAGGTCACTGTTGTCGAATTCGTGGTAGCCCATTGAACCTCTGCTCTTGAATATTCTCGCATTCTGCTGAGGCCCGAGGAGAAAAGATGCCTCGCTATTTCTTTCGCAGCTGCGACCTCAATGGTTGCCAAAAAAATAACAAGCGCCCGCAACATAAGAATCGAAAGAACAGCTTTAGCCACAAATAGTCCGGCAATAGCCGCCATGATCCAGAGCAGCCCGGTAGAAGATTCTAAATTAAGGGTGATTCCAAGAAAATTCGACCCCGATTGGCCGAGAAATCCGCTCGCACCAGCGGCCGCGAGCGTTCCGATAGCGGCCACTCCAGCTACATCCAGGAGATTCGTAAGCATCCGAAGAGACAACAAAAACAGGTACCGAATTTTCTGAGGACGATTCAAAAGTGATAGCGACTTCTTCGCAACAGCGAACATCTGAAAAACTAACCCTTACCCAATCCTGGCGACGAAAAAGGGTCGTCAATCCAACCGGAACCTTCGCGGGCGTGAATCTCACAATCCGCGTCCACCATAATTTTTGCTAGTTCCGGAGTGAGAACCGATGGCTTCCACGCGAGCGCCCCTTGTGCCTTTGATGAATCACCAACCAGCGCATCAACTTCTGCCGGTCTAAGATAGCGCTCGTCAAACTTCACATATTTCTCCCACTCGAGCCCAACGTGTGAGAAAGAAAACTGCAGGAAGTCCTTCACAGAGTAATTCGTACCAGTAGCAACAACGAAGTCATCAGGATTCTCCGCCTGCAACATCGACCACATTGCCTCAACGTACTCGGGGGCGTAGCCCCAATCTCGAATTGCGTCAAGGTTTCCCATGTAGAGGAAATCCTGGGTCCCGGCAAGAATTCTGGCCACCGCCCGCGTAATTTTTCTAGTGACGAAGGTCTCCCCTCGCCTTGGGGATTCATGGTTGAAAAGAATTCCATTCGTCGCAAAAATTCCGTAACTCTCTCGGTAATTCCTCGTGACCCAGTAGGAATAGACCTTCGCAGCCCCATACGGCGAGCGGGGGTAAAAAAGTGTGTCCTCGTTTTGAGGTGGAGGACTTGCGCCAAACATTTCAGAGCTCGAAGCTTGATAATACCGGGCCGGTAAGTCCAAGCTACGAATTGCCTCAAGCAACCGAATTGACCCCAAGCCTGTTGTGTTTCCTGTGAACTCTGGCTCGTCAAAACTGACCCTCACGTGGGACTGTGCGGCCAAATTATAGACCTCGTCTGGCGCAATTCTTGAAAGAAGAGTTGTCAACCTCGAGCTGTCACTTAGGTCGCCGTAATGCAAAAACAATCGCGTCGATTCGAGGTGAGGGTCCTGATAAAGGTGGTCGATCCGAGAGGTATTGAAACTAGAGGACCTCCGGACTATTCCGTGAACCTCATACCCTTTAGAAAGCAAAAGTTCGGCCAGATAACTCCCATCTTGGCCGGTGATCCCTGTGATGAGAGCTTTCTTTGCTGAAGTTTTCGTGTTCATCGTGCCTCTTCATCCTTTCCTACATTTTGAACTAACTCCACCAATGCACTGGCATCGAGGCCATGAAGGGCCAAGACCTCCCCGGGCTGACCGTTCGCTGGGATACCAGACAACCCCACTCGAAGCACAGAAACGTGGCTCGCTTGAAGCTGGGTTGAGACGTAGTGGTGTTTCGCCAAAGCCTCGTTATGGTTTTCGAGGACCACAACGTGATCAAATAATTCAAGTTGTTTGATTGAGGCAGGCGATAGCGGGGTTGTCACCCACGGCATTGTGAACAAGGCCGGAGCCACACCAGATTCTGTGAGTGTGGTGATTGCTATAAGCGCCTCTTGGGCAAGGAGCGGACCTGACGCTACAAAGGCGACCTTGGTGCCCTTGACTCGCTCAACCAGTTCACCCGGCTTCACCGATGAACCTCGGCCATCAAGGGGGCTCAGTCCACCCATCCTGAAATAGACGGGGTCTTCCTGGCCCAAGGCCCAGGTTGCGGCAGCAGCAAGTTCGACTTCGCAGGCTGGTTCGATAACAATCATCCGAGGCACTGAGGACATAAGCCCGACGTCGCTGACAGCCTGGTGGGAGAAGCCGGGGGCGCTGGGGACAAGGCCCGCTAAGAACCCGAAATACAAAACTCTTGAATACTCGGTCGCATTGTTGAAAATCTGCTCTGCGGCCCGCATGGTCAAGAAGGTTGAGAAACTGTGAACCATCGGCGTCTTGCCTGCAAGCGCCATGGTTCCCGCCATAGAGACCATGTCTTGTTCTGCAATGCCGGCCTGGATATAGCGATCTGGGAACTGGTTGCGAGCCAGGTGAGTGCCAGTGTCATAGGACAGGTCGCCATCCATGATCACGATGTCAGAGTGCTTTTCCATCAGCTTCGGAAGAAGCCGCTCCCACAACACCAACATGTTGGTGGGGCGGGGCCTGGGCGTGTGACCATCAAACTCATTGCGCGACTGATCAGGAACCTGAGAGCTCGATACCAGATTGCCCTCAGTAAACCCAGGAATCAGCTGGGCAAGGGCGTCTCGATACAAGTCATCGGCAATAGCGCCTGAGTGGAACTTGTAATAATCACCAGAGGGGTCAAAGGACTCCATCCAGGTAACACCTGATCCTTTGACGGTGTGAGCCAGAATGAAACTTGGCCGTTGATTGTTCTCCGCCTTCTCTAGCGCAGCCATGATGTCATCAGGGTTATGGCCGTCGCATTCCAGGTAGTGCCAGCCGCTGCCTTCAACGCGGGCCTTCATATCTCCCATCGGGAGTGTCTGGTCTGCCCAGGTGTCTGACTGAATTCTGTTGGCGTCAACAATGGCAATCAATTCGCTGAAACCATCCCTGACTGCCCCTGGCATCGACTCCCAGATCTGTCCTTCGTTGAGTTCACCATCGCCGAGCATCACCACAACGGGATTCCTGGAATCGGGGTTGTCCAGGCGTTGGACTTTGATAAAGCCCTTCGCCTTGGAAATTCCCATTCCGAGGGAGCCCGTGTTGGTGGGGACGCCCGGGGTGATGGTCTCGGGGTGTCCAGGCAGACCGCCCAGTCTGCGAAGAGTGAGTAGGTCTGAGTCCTTCAGCTGGTCACACAGGTGCATCACTGCATAGAAGGCTGGAGCATCGTGGCCTTTGGAGCTAAAGAAGATGCCCCGGTCTTTCTGCGCTGGGGCGAGGAAAGAATCTCCCGCAAGGAATTTCCGGACGGTGACCATGATGTCGAGGGACGAGAAGCTGGTTCCGATGTGACCGCTTCCAGCAGCCTGAATTGCTGAGAGGGCGTTTAGCCTGCACCCAAAAGCTATACGGCGGAGATCGCTGAAAGCACTCCAGTTCGCTAATAACTGTTCCCTGGTCCAGAAAGGGACGTCACTACCCGTGGGTGCTTGAAAAACTGTCGGCTGGGTCATGTTTATTGTTTCTCCACAGTGGGTAACAGGTCGGGATCGCTGGTCACAAGGTTTTCCATTACCAACCAGTCCAACTCTGAGTTGAGGTCAAGGCCTTCAAATCCCGGTAACTCCAGCGCAATAACTCTATCTCCCGAGATGGAATTATGAGCCAGCACTGCGCTTTTTCGAACAATCTCTAACGCCGAGCTTTGCACGAACAGTCTTTCCAAATCCTGGGTTGGCCCGTTGTAGGAGCCACCCTGCTCAAGATACGTCGTTGCTTCTCCAGACTCGTCCACACGCCACATCTTGCCCGGGTGCTCTGACACAGGCCGAAGTGCTCGAATGGAATCCGCCCAGGGGTTGGCTTTCAATTGCTCTAAGGCCCTGGCGATGCTCGCTCCCCTGCGCAGAGGGTTGGGAGGTCGAAGCAAGGTGATGAATTCATCATCCTCTCCACACCATTCATCGATGGCGTGGCGAACAAAGCCAATGTCGTGGGCGCTGTCGCCGGAAAACTCAGCCGGGCGCAACCCCGGTACTTCGGCGCCATAGGACCTTGCGATAGCAGCGATGTCCTCGCTGTCCGTGCTGCAAATCACCCGATCACACACACCAAACTCCAGTGCAGCCCCGATGCTGTAGGCAAGGAGTGGGTGGCCGTGGAGGTCCCGGAAATTCTTTCCGGGAATCCTTTTACTGCCGCTCCTGGCCGGGATGAGTGCAACGTTGTTGCCCATGCCTCACACCCCGAAGAAGTTAGAGACGACCTGAACGTCCGAGTACGCCTCAATGGCATCCACGCCTGCGTCCCGGCTGCCATTACCGGAATGCTTGAAGCCTCCGAAGGGAAAATTGATTTCAGCGCCGTGCGTGGGCCCGTTGATGTTGATGACCCCAGCTTGAATTTCAGCGACTACCCGTTCGGCTTTCACAATGTCGCTGGTCCAGACGGCAGCGGTCAAACCGAACTCGGTTGCGTTCGCTAGTTCGATTGCTTCTTGCTCTTGTGAGAAACCAAATACCCGCATGACAGGGCCAAAGACTTCCCGGCTACCCACGTCGCTTCTGGGGTCTAATCCGGTGACAAGGGCGGGAAGCACGGTGGCGTCTGAAGACCCAGCGAGTGACCCCAAGCGCTCAACGTGAGCTCCAGCTTTTTCACATTCATCGAGGTATGCCTCGAATGCTCCAGCAGTGTGTCCATCAATTAGCGTCCCAATGGACGCATCATCTGAGGTTCCGACAAGAAGGCCTACACAGGCTTCACGAACCTCCACTAAGAACTGATCGAGCACAGAGCTCTCCACAATCACACGGCTAGCCGAAGCACAGCGTTGGCCTGCGTTGGAAAAAGCGCTGTCTTTTGCCGTCCGTGCTGCTTTTTCTACAGCGGCATCAGCGAACACAACCAAGGGGTTAGAGCCCCCTAATTCAATAACGGTCTTTGCCAATGTCTTGGCAGCACTCTCCATGACCAGAACCCCTGTGGGATAGGACCCTGTGAAGCTCACAAGCTCAGCACCAGCTTCGATCAGTCCTGCTGCTGTGGTCCCATCACCATGAACGACTCGGACAACGTCTTCGGGAATACCCGCTTCGTGAAGAACTCGAACAAAGGCCTCAGCACTTCCGGGGGTGTGCGGGGAGGGCTTCACAATGACGGTGTTCCCAGCCATCAGGGCCGGGAAAATCTTCCACGCAAAGTTAGGAATAGGGGCGTTATAGGTAACTATCAAGACAGCCACTCCGAGTGGGACGCGCTGCAGGCGTGCCTGACGTAAGGGAATCGCACTCGGTAAGAGCTTTCCCATCGGGAATCGTCCGTGAGCAGCGAGCATGTACCCCATCTCGATTGCTCCACCAATTTCACCCAGTGAATCAGCCAACGGCTTCCCGGTTTCTGCCCTCACAATCTGGGCAAGGGAGTCTTGGTTTTCTTCGAGAAGCTGTGCCACTTTACGAATAAGGCGCCCACGGCTTTCAATCGTGGTCTTCTTCCACGATTGAAACACCACTCGGGAGGAGGCGACGACAGCGTGTGCATCTTCCCTGGACGTCAGGGGGTAGGTGGCAAGCACTTCTCCAGTCAGCGGAGAGGCCTTGTCAAAGGTTGAGTTACCGCGCTTGGTCACCATGTTGTGTACCCACCATCTACGACCAAGTTATGGCCCGTCATAGACAACGAATCATCAGACAACAAGAACAGCAATGCTCCAGGGAGCTCTTCCCTGGGAACCATACGTCCCTGGGGAACATGGTTTTCAAACTTGGACACAAACTCAGCGTCCTGGCCTGCGGCAACGCCGCCGAGAGTCAACATGTTGACCCTCACGCCCGCTGGTGCAAGGTAGGTCCCATATTGCTTGGTCACGGCCAAGAGCGCTGCCTTGGAGGCACCATAGGCAGGGTTCTTCATGGAACCCGCGCCGTCATTGAAGTGCGAGTACAGGTCTGCCTTGGGTGACACGACCCCATACATGGAGCCGAGGGTCACCACAGAGCTCGGGTTAGCCAAATAGGGCATCGCTTTGTTGAGGAACGACACTACTCCAAAGACGTTCACGTCAAAAAGACCCTGCCAGTCATCGAAACTGAAATCAGACAGGGCGCTCTTTCCCGTCCCTGGAACAGAATCAATTCCGGCGTTTAGCACAAGGCCATCAATCTGGCCACCAGCTAACTGGCTCACGAATTCTTCAAAGCCCGAGGTGTTTAACCCTGCGATGTCCAGATCAATCAAGGACAGCTTCTCGGGGTGGGTTGTGCCCAGTTCCGCCAGTGCGCTATCGGATTGTGTGCCAAGACCACAGGCAATAACACGGGCGCCCTCAGACAGAACAGAGCGCACCCACACCGGACCAAGATTTCCAGCCGCCCCAACAATGACGACTGTCTTTCCATCCAGGCGACTACCCAATCGCCACATCGCTTTCCGCGATTGGTTGTTCCTTCTTCAAAGCACTGTTAAGGGGCTTGCCAACAATTCGCTCGGCGGCTGATGGTGCCAAGCCAGTGCCTGGCGCACGGTAGTCGAGGTCGTCCATGGTCAAGACGTGCCCTGCTGGCAAATCAGAAGCAGCCACAATCATCTTTGCGAGTTTCTTGAGAGGTGCTTCTTCGCTGGCGTACGGACGCTTCACGCCATCACCCAGGGCCTCAGAGGTGCGGTGAAGGTCGCGAATCATTTTCCGCAAGCCTTCTGGCTCAAGAGAGAAAGCGTGGTCCGTGCCGCGCATGGCGCGGTTCAGAGTAAAGTGCTTTTCGATCACTCTCGCACCCAAAACATACGCAACAACAGACATCGCAATTCCGCTGTCGTGGCCTGAATACCCAATGGTCACTTCTGGGTAGCGCTCGCGGAAGGTTTCAATCACGGAGAGGTTCAGCTCATCAAACTTGGGTGGGTATCCTGCGGTGCACTGCATGACCGTTAGTGGAGCACCCTCAGCCAGGACGACCTCGACTGCTCGGTCAACATCTTCAATCGTTCCGCCACCAGTGCTGACGATCATGGGCTTCTTGTGAGAGGCAACATATTTCAACAAAGGGAGAGTCTTAAGGTCTGAGCTCGACATCTTGAACAGTGGGACATCGAGGTCTGCCAAGAAGTCAACACTCGGGAAGTCCCAGGGGGTTGCAAAGAAGATCACGTTGTTGCGCTTGGCTTCTGCGATGCACTCTACGTATTCGGCTTTGCCAAACTCGAGGGCTTCACGGTGAGCACCATAGGTCGCACCGAAAGCGTTCTCGCTCGCATAAGGAGCGTCAAACGCTTCTTTCGTGAACAACGCTTTGTTGTCGCGCTTTTGGAACTTGACCGCATTTGCCCCAGCAAATGCGGCAGCTCTGATCATTTGCTTGGCGATTTCAACATCACCCTGGTGGTTGTTGCCTATTTCGGCAATAACGAACGGAAGGGAATCATCCGAGACAACGGTGTCTCCCACTTGAAAACGGCGCGAAGAAGAGGCGGCAACTTTTGACATAGCAAGGAGCCTAGCGGGAATTAGCAGAGTCAACGGGCGGTAAGGCACCTGTCTCCCCCGCGCGTTTCGAGTGAACAAGAAGTGCAAAGTACCGGACGTAGCGCATCACAAAATCAACCGGGTGTCTAAGCGGGTAGGAGATGCGCAACCAGAAAAACAACCTGGTCTCCACGCGGTCCCGGTAGTGGCTAACTTCAACACTGTGTGGGTGCCTCAAAGGAAAGGCGATGGGTTCGCTGGGGCTCTGTAGCGTGAGGCTCTCAAATTTGGTGTGGGTGGAGCCCACACCAAAGCCGATATTCGTCACCAGATTCACCTCTGGAACAACGCTGACGTATCCGCGCTCTTGGCAGTGCACGGAGAAGGGAATATCCCACGCGTCGAGGTGTGCGGCGTTTTTCAGCATCCGGCCAAAGCTGATCCGCCAGGTGAGACTGGGGATTCGACTGAGAATGAGCTTCCGCTCTTCTTTGGTCCACGAGTCCTTCAGACCGTGTTCGCCACCAAAGCCCTCCCACACTCTCTTCCAGGTTGCCCAACCCCAGGTGTGTCCAGTTCCTGAGAACGTGTAGGACTCAGGCGACACTCGTTTCCCCTTGAGGTGGTTGTTGCCACTAATCAAGGCAATGCGCTCGTCATCTCGAAAACGCTCGAGCAGTTCTTCGCAGTAAGGAAAGAACGAAGATTCTGGAAGGCAGTCGTCTTCCAGAATGATCGTCCGATCCACGTGAGTGAAAACCCAATCAAGGCCGGTTGCAACCCTTCGTCTGGCACCCATGTTTGAAGAGGCAAAGTTGGTCTTGACCTCACACGGCCAATCCACCCGGTTCACAATCTGGCGGCCGAGCTCGACTTTGTCAGCTTCGCCCTCTTTGTTGGCGCGCGGGCCGTCTCCGATAATGAAAAGCCTGGCGGGCTGAGCAATCCGAATTTCTTCGAAGACCTGCATAGCTTTTTCTGGCCGATTAAAAATTATGAAGGTAACCGGTGTTATCAACACTGCTCAAACCTCGCTAGCAATAACAATTCTGTCTGTAAGAAGATTTCGAACAGATGAGTCCACCTTGTGACTATAACCTTGGACGGTGCCCTCAAGAGTAGTTCATGTGACCTTCTCCACGGCTGGTGGAGCGGGCAAAGTCGCCGTGATGCTAGCCGCCGCGCAACGCACTTTGGGCTGGGATGCTGAAGTGTTCCATGTGACATCAAGCAATCTTCATTCAGACCCGTTCGAATTACCAATTCACACCTTGCTGGCTGGAATAGACAACTACATAATCAGGAAACCAGGTTTCAAAAGCCTAATTTCTCTATCGCGTGACAAAAAGACGGTCCCTCTTCCCGAATTACTCAAGTCAGCTGATGTAGTACATCTGCATTGGATCAACGGAGTGACCCGTTTGAGTCAGATAAGACAGAGTGCCCCCTCCGCCCGCATCGTCATGACCCTGCACGACATGAACCCCTTCACAGGAACCTGCCACCAATCTTTTGGCTGCACTCAATTCAGAGATCGTTGTCAAGAATGTCCAGCAGTTCGAGCTTTCGCTCGAAAAGCTGTCGAAAGTCGACTTGCCCAGAAAACTCTCGAATACAAAAGTGACAAAGACCTTGTCGTCGTGGCTCCCACCGAATGGGTCAGGAATCTTGCAAAAACTAGCTCCGCGCTCGGCGACCAAGATATCCACGTAATTCCCAATCCCGTGGGAGATGAGTTTTTGCTTCCTCAACCCCCTGCTGAAAGGGAACTAGCCGCAGCAGAGGGAGCATCCGAACCAAGATTTTGTCTTATTGCAAACGATTTAAAGGACCCTCTTAAGAATGTCGAATTTGCAGTCCAGGCGCTCAGCATTGTTCGCGAGAGTGTGCCTAACGCTACTTTGCGGCTCATCGGACAAAACGGGGAGGCTTTCGAAGCCTCACCCGGCGTCATATATCTCGGTCAGCAAAGCGGTCCGTCGGTTCGGGCCGAGCTGAACCAAGCGGAGGCTTTGCTGATTCCGTCCCTCGGGGAAAATGCGCCGATGGTGGTCCTAGAAGCCGCGTCCCTCGGTGTCCCTGTCATCGGAAAGAACATCCCATCTTTAGAATCCATGCTGGCCGATTTGCCAACATGTGCGACAGTTGAATCTGTTAAAGATATGGCCCGATCTATGGAAGCCCTGGTTCTTGCTAAAGCCCGGGGCTTAGGCCAATCGGAGAAAAATTCACTACGTACGCTTGCTCGCGAGTCTTTCAGTTCAAGAAAAGTGGCTGCCCAGTACCTGACTCTGTACGGTAAGGGTTCATGAAGACGACAATTGTGTTCTCCTTGAGCAGCACCTACAGGCCCCGCTCAGTAGTGGCATCCCTTGCGCTCGATCAAAAAGCACTGGGTCACGAGGTCGAAGTGGTCGACATCACTGACTTCTCCCACATCATCCAGGATCTACCTCCCACCTGGTTCGCAAAACTTTGTGGAGAGACGGTCCACTCCAGAAACCTTTGCGCCTTCTTAACCGAGAACGAAATCGGCTACAGCATGCTGACACGAGGGGCAAACTCACCTGAATTACCCCCAGGTGTGGCAAACGAATTGGAAGACGCGGTCCGGTCAGAACTGGTCACTTACCTCCGCGATGATCAACCACCGGGTTTAAACCGTGCGACGTCGCGCCTTGAATCCGACATTTCTCGTGCGGCCTTTTCCCTCTTCCGGAAATTCTCTGAGTACCTGAAAGAAAACCGCAGCGATCGAATCTTGATTCCTAATGGAAGAGTTGCACACCAGCGGCTTGCGCTCCTTGCGGCCTTGGACGCAGGCATACAAGCCGAATATTACGAAACAGGACGGGCAACCCCCAACAGTTACTATCTGGGTTCCCATCAGGTACACGACCGCATTGGAACTCAGCGCATCGTTAAGGCAGTAACGAAAAATTTGAGCGACGAGGATTGTCGAAAGGAGGCCATGCAGTGGCTAGAAAAACGACAGGCAACGGACTCCTCCATTAATCCTTTCTCCCGAGGGTGGAATGCTTCTCCAACGGGCAACGACCAAGAATCAGTGAAGCCAACGGCAGTTTTCTTCACCTCCAGTGTCGACGAATTTGCTTCCTATGGTGCTGAGTGGCAAAACCACATGTGGAAAAACCAGTTTGAAGCGTTTCAAACAATTCTTGCGAAACTTCAACAAGGCTCATTCAATTGCGTCTTACGCGTTCACCCGAATCTTGTGAATAAGAGCCGACAATACGTCCGGCGGGAGAAACTTGAAATAAGCGCGTTGAAGAGCAAGTTTCCCCACCTCAAGGTTCTCTGGCATACAAGTTCCGACAATTCTTACGACCTCATCAAAAAAGCGGATTTGATTTTTGTGGGACGCTCGACCTTGGGCCTCGAGGCTAGTTGCCTCGGAAAGAGTGTGTGGGTGACTACCTCTGCCCGATATGACGATTCAGCCGACGTCAAGAGGCTGCTAAGCCCTGATGATGTGGATTCTGACTCCTTAGTTCCCTGGCAAGCTAAGCCGCAGGGCGCCCATCGTTTTATAGCGTCGTGGGTGCTCCAGGACCACCCACTATCCGTGCAGGAATCTCAATGGTCGAGTTGGGACAGCGCTCGAGCGCCGTTTGCAATCAGGGTGGGGAACTTGTTGGTGCGAAACTCCCTTCGCCATAAGCTTCACCTCATCATGCTCGAAGTAACGCGACTAACAAACCAATGGGACGGCAAGCGTCTGGAATTTCTTGAGGGTCTCGGTCAATCCCCATTGGGAAAGTGAGGAAGTTTATGCAGAAATTCAGAGAAAGTGGTTCGAGACTTCTTAACCTCTCGACACATGCATTCCTAGGAATTGCGGTCATCCTTTTCATCCTGCAAGCCCAAGCAGTATTCATCAAAATCCAAGGGAACAGTCTCTCCGTTTACGCGCTCGTCCTTGGTGTTGTCTTTCTCTTTTTCGCGCTTCTTGGACAAATGGTCATCTTGTTTTCCCGAGTCAACACGTCATCTGACACGCTGGCCGCACCTTTTCGAGGGATGTTGGTCCTGAGCCCGCTCATTGCTCTGGCAGTTTTCGCAACGGTGTGGCTTGTTGTCGAATGGCGGATTGAAGGCGCACAGAATCTTCTTGCTCTATACGTTCTTGTCATTGGCTCCTTTATTTTTGGTTTCGCTGACGTCAGGGTTCAAGAGCAGACCGTCATGACGCTTTTGTCAGCACTGACAACCATCGTCAGCCTTGTGTTCGTTGCCTTCAGGTTCTTGAACATCGAGTACTTTGCGGACCGGCAATTTGCAATGATCGCGCTCGTAGGGCTTGCGGCAGCTGTTGCCATTCCTCGAAATAATTGGGTGACTCGGGCAAATCCGTACCTCATTTTTCTGGCAGTTGTCGTATCAGGTTCACGCACGGCAACCCTCCTCGCACTGGTGATGCTCCTCTTCATCCATTCGAAATCTGGGGCTTCGGTGTGGGTTCAAATCGGTCGGCGAATCTTCACCCTTGTGGCGAGCGGTGTGGCAATCGCGCTGACATATCTGACCCTAAATCTGCTCACCGTAAGGGAGGTCGAGCGTGGAGCCGAAGGGACGGCCTCAGAAATCTTGACCAATAGCAACGGGCGATTTAGTGCATGGGCAGAGTTCATCGGTTTGTTGAAATCACCAACGGACTGGATAGTCGGCATTGGAACGGGTGGTGCGATGGAGTTTGGTACCGCCAACTTGCCTTTCTTCTCCCACCCTCACAACGAGTACATTCGTTATCTCGTTGATTTAGGAATCATCGGCCTCTTGTTGCTCGCTGTGGGAAGCATCATTCTGTTGGTGACTCTTCTCAAAGACAGGGGACTGCAATACGCCGCACCAAAGGCAGGCTTTCTCGTCATGATGGCGCTTGCTGGCATGTCATTGACAGATGGTCCGTTATATTCGAGTTTCGTTGTAATCCCAGCCATTGTGGTTGTTGGGCTGGGTTTACGCCGATCGGAAAAAGGTCTGCAAACAGGACTCCCCTAGAAAAGGGCTCTTAAATCTGGCTCGACCGGAAACCGTGAACTGAAACCTGTCGTTCGTGGATGAACGCGCTAAGGCGAAACGGTCACTAAAGTGTTGGGAATGACGACCGAAAAGCGACCCTCCGATGCTCAAACGACGGATCAGAAAATCCAAGATTTTAGAGACCGCCACAAGGAAGCCGTCAAGCAACGCGAAGAACTGGCTGCTACCAAACAGCATGCCCGTGGCAAGAAGACCGCTCGTGAAAGAATCGAGCTTCTTCTTGATCAAGGAAGCTTCGTAGAACTAGACGAGTTTGTGAGGCACCGAACTACGGCTTTCGGAATGGATCAATCAAGGCCTTACGGAGATTCGGTCGTCGCTGGCGTCGGAACTATCCACGAGCGTCGGGTCGCTGTGTACTCCCAGGACTTCACCGTCTTCGGCGGTTCGCTCGGGGAGGTCGCCGGAGAGAAGATTCTCAAAATTATGCGACTCGCGCTCAGCAGTCGCATTCCCATTATTGGAATTCTCGACTCCGGAGGGGCTCGCATCCAGGAAGGTGTCGTCGCGCTCGGGAAATACGGAGAGATTTTCAAGCTCAATACTGAAGCGTCGGGTGTGATTCCCCAGATTTCTATCGTGTGTGGCCCCGCAGCGGGCGGAGCGGTCTATTCCCCGGCGCTGACAGATTTTGTCATCATGGTCGATAAGACAAGTCAAATGTTCGTGACGGGACCTGACGTCATCAAAGCAGTCACCGGGGAAGAAGTTGACATGGAATCCCTTGGGGGCGGTGTGACACATAACCAAACATCCGGCGTTGCTCACTATTTGGGGGTAGACGAAGAGGATGCCTTTGACTACGCTCGAACGCTCCTCTCTTTTCTGCCAGAAAACTCGGCAGAACCTGCACCCGTCTACCTCAGCTCAGCCGAACTCGAGGTCAATGACAACGACCTACGGCTCAACCATGTCATCCCCGATCTGCCATCAGAGCCCTATGACGTCACAGAGGTCATCGAGACAATTTGCGACCGGCACTCTTTCTTGGAAATTCAGCCCCTTTTCGCGCCAAATATCAAGATCGGTTTTGCCCGCATCGAAGGCACAAGCGTGGGTGTGATTGCGAATCAACCCAGCCAGCTTGCCGGGACCCTCAACATTGATGCAGGAGAGAAGGCGGCTCGCTTTGTGAGATTTTGCGACGCCTTCAACATTCCCATTATTACCCTCGTCGATGTCCCGGGATATCTCCCGGGAACAGACCAAGAATGGGCTGGCGTGATACGTCGCGGAGCAAAGCTGCTCTACGCCTATGCAGAAGCGACTGTTCCACTGATAACGGTTATTTTGAGAAAAGCCTACGGTGGAGCCTATATCGTCATGGGCTCAAAGCAATTAGGGGCAGACCTCAATTACGCCTGGCCCACTGCTGAAATTGCGGTTATGGGAGGACAGGGTGCCGTCAGCATTTTGTACCGAGATGTCATCAAAGAAGCCACCGAATCTGGTGGAGACACCGCGAAGGTAGTGCAGGACCTCGCCAAGGAGTACACCTACAACGTGGCAAGTCCTTTTCTTGCAGCGGAGCGGGGGGAAATTGATGCCGTCATTGAACCCGCTGCAACCCGGGTTGCAATTATTCGAGGACTCAGGGCTCTTGCCAGTAAGAAAGCCTCTCGCCTCCCAAGAAAACACGGCAATATTCCGTTATAGAACCCGCAACCTTTCTCATCAGAGGACTGAGTTGTAAATGCTCCGAATTCCTTCTATCCAGACCGGCTCAGAGAATGTGCTGAGGTAACGCTCGCGCGCCCCTTGCCTCGCTGTTTCACTATTCTCAAGCTCCCGGAGACAGCTTTCGAGCTCGTTCAAATCGACATAAGATTTTCCTCCCCGACCGCCGTTAGCTTCAATGTCTTTTCCCGCGGCGTTACCGCTGAAAGCGACAACCGGCCGGGAGGATCTCAGTGCTTCGATATACACCAGGGGGGAAATCTCTAAAACCTTTGAAGGGAAGACGAGGCCCTGGTGCGCCTCAAGAACTTCAGGTACTTGCTCATTTCTCAGCAAACCATGAAAGCGGACGTTCCTTCCCGTGAGGGATTCTATGGTGCTGACTTCCGGCCCGTCTCCATAAATATCAAGGATCTGACCCGTGGGCCAAACGTTAACTAAATCAAGAATTCCCTTCTCCTCTGAGATTCTCCCGATGTAACACCAACCCTCTGGGTCACCTGACTTGGGAAAGGATTGGCGTATGTCTGGCACGAAATTAGGGAGAACGGTGGAATTCTTTATAGGACCCTCAAATGACTCATACGTCTCCTTTTGATTCTGAGAGAGAAAGACGATCTGATCCACGTTTCCCCCAAGATCCTGCTGAGAGAAGGGTTTGGCCGTGGCAACGGTCAAAGGCAGAGTGCTGAGCCTCGAACCTCGATAGCAACCGTACTTCAAGCTATTGAGCGACCCTTCAGTCGGACACAAGACGCATTTTTTTCCATCTCGATAGAGGGTTCCTGAAGCGCACACTGGACGGTAGTTGTGAATACTCGCCACGGTAGGAATTTTCATCTCTTTGAGCCATCGCGTGCCCCAGTTGGGGAAGAGGTTATGAACGTGCACTACGTCAGGTTTAATTTCTTCCAAAGCTCTTTTCGGTGATTTCCCCAAGCCCGTGGCAACACGCGCTGCGGCGTTCAAGGAATATCGATTCGTATGGAGCAAATCATCGGTAGCCAGCGAAACTACGGTGACGTCAAATCCACCACGCCTGAGTGCTTCAAGTTGAAGTTCTAGAGCCATGTTCTCGCCACTGGGCGATGAAGAACGATAAAAGCTATGCACTAAAGCAACCTTCATCACCTGATACTCCTAGCTTTTTTTATTCCTGCAACAGTCTATGTTCGTCTGGGGTCACTCTGGCCGGAAAAAATACTCGTTGGAAACGCGACTAGACCCACCCTTTATTCGCTAGTCTTTTTCAAATTGACTCACTTTAATCGCTAAGGATTGAAACAATGACGTTCCATGTAAGCGGCCGAGAACTCAGGAACTGGCTCAGAGGCCTCGACTCTGAGATCCGGAAGTACCTGGTTACCGTGTCTGACCCAGCTCGTGTAATGAGTTTGTACGCTTTCGATAAAAAAATGTCGGCCCGTGAACTTAGTAACTCCAAAGTTGCCATCGTTTCTGGGTCGATGAGCGAACCTGAACTTTATTTCCTCGACGTTTCTTTGGAAAATATCACCACCCTGAACTACGAGGATGACCCCAGCGTTTACGACCTGACGCTTGACTGGTCAGCGTCGTCCTATGCCGATCTTCATGGTGCGTTTGACGTAGTGTTGTGCGAGCAGGTTCTTGAGCATCTTCCTGACACCTTTCAAGCGATGCAGAATCTCTCTCTACTGCTAAAACCCAACGGAATCCTGCATGTAAGCGTCCCCGCACTCAACAACAGCCATGGAGAGCCCCACTACTACTTTGCAGGATTTCACCCACGGGCAATCCACCAGCTCGCTGAAAAAAGTGGGCTCGAGGTGCACGAGGCACAGGGTTGGGCGAGTAACAAAGCAGCCAGAATGTATGCCACGTGCGATTGGTCCCCGCTTGCACAAAGTGGTTCAATCGCATTTCTTCTAATGGGAATTGTCCTTCTTGCGCGACAACCCAAACGGCTCGCCAGAACTCTTCAGGGGAAGTTGAACAATTCCGCAGGGCATCCATTCCAAAGTTTGATGCAGAGGGTTCAAAGCAAGAACCTAGTGATAACCTGGATGTTTGCAACAAAGACCGAGGATTAATCCCGCAGCAAGGTAGCAGAATTCGTTCGGGACAGTAGGCCAGGTAGAGTCAATGTTTGATTTCTCAGGCATCAATTTTCTTCATTTCCGAAAGCCAGGCCGCCAGAATTGGTTGCTCACAGCAGACCCAATCTCACGCCGCTGGTACATATTCCTTTCGTGTGACTCTAGAGAATGACGAATTTTAATTCCTGAGATTATTAACTAGCAATCACCAAATTGACGCGTGGGTTATTCAAATATTTCCGAAGAGCAAGGACCTCTTTTCCGAGGTACTCAGGTCGAAAAGGTTTCTGAAACAGAAGAACGAATAAACTGAACCTGCTTACCCACCCCGACCTAACTCTTCACGGCCCAACTCGAGAGCGGAATCATGTCCATCAGAATTAAACCCATGGGGGGACTGGGAAACCAGCTGTTTCAATATGGCCTCGGCAAGGCGCTGGCGCATATAGGTCACACTGCACTCTATGTAGACCTGATTCATTTCAAGGCTGGTGGATTACGTAGCTACGAGTTGGATTCCTTCTACTCGTCACTCATTGTTCACAAGCCAAGTTTGGTCGATTCCGTGGGTATCAAAGTATCAAGCGCGTTAGACCTCTTGCGCTCTAGGCAGGCCAGGAGAATGAAACCTCTGTTTCTGGGGATAGCGCGCGAAATTGGGGGTGAATTCAACCAGGAATTTCTAAATGTGGGATCCCAAGCGACCCTCCGCGGGTATTTCCAGTCTTGGAGGTACTTAGAACCAGTCAAAGAACTCCTCAGGGCCGACTTGCGGCAGATAAAATATCCGACCTCGTGGTTCCTCCAGAAGTCAACAGAACTCAACGACCTTGGTCCGTTCGTGGGGGTTCATATTCGACTAGGTGACTACACGTCAGACGCAAACTTTGGCCACCTCGATGAAGAATATTTCTCACGTGCCCTCGCAAAGGTGGCGACGCTAGAAAACTTTCGGCATGTCGTGGTTTTTTCTGATGACATAAATCGAGTAAAAACCCTTCCCCTGTGGAACCGGCTCGATGGAGTTCGTATGACCTACGTCGACGCCCCTGCTGATAGCAGACCAATTGAATCCCTCAATTTGATGAGTCTTTCGCACCATCTTGTGATTTCCAACAGCACATTTAGTTGGTGGGCGGCCTGGCTTGGTGACCATCCTGACAGAAAAGTGATTGCTCCAAGTCCTTGGCTAATCAATACCCCATTTGACGAAGAAAACCTGTGTCCGCCCCATTGGTTGACACTACGCACGGACAAAGCCGCCGAAAGGGCCGAATAAACCCATGCTAGAAGCGAATGCTGATGGATTAAAGGCGGACAGTCATAAGACAGCCCTCCGAGTTTTTCTAGTTAACCTCGATCGGTCTATCGATCGCCTCGAGATAATGGATAAGCACCTCACCCAACTTGGCCTTGAATTTGAGAGATTTGCGGCAATCGACGGAGCCTGCCTGTCCCCGGCGCTAGAGCGACTTTATGACCAAGACCGTGCGCTGCAGGTTCATGGTAAAGCACTCTCTCCAGGAGAAATTGGGTGCGCGTTGAGCCATGCCGCCATTTATCAGCGAATGCAGGACGAAGCAGCACCTGTCGCCCTAATCCTTGAAGACGATGTTGTACTGGCCGAGGAAGCAATACACATAATTTCGAAATCAATCTCGTCGTCTTTTCCCTGGGACATTATCAACCTGATATCCGATGTCGATGAACGCCTGGATCCAGAGAACAAGCTGACCCCGGAACATTGGCTCTCATCCTTCGTTGAAAACCCGAATCGCACGGGAGCATATTTGATTCGCTTGACCGGAGCTCAAAAGATGCTCAAAAATGTGTACCCCATCCGAATGCCGGCCGACAATATGTTGGGCGATTTTGACACCACAGACGCTGTCCTTCGAGGTATCGTTCCACCGATTGCGACGCTGCTTCCAGTTAAGTCGACCTTTCAAAGGGGAAACTATCCCCCGAGATCTATCGTTTGGAAGAGAAAAATACCTTCCGAGGTGGACCAATCTCTGTTCGTGCTGAATCCTGTGCTCCGACCCTCACAACTTTGGTCAGCGTGGCACCGAATTCGATCCTATCTAGGACCGATAAAACGTTGGATTCTAGGACGAGCGCAACGGGGGAGATTCGAATGAAAGGCATGGCCTCTCAAGAAGAACCCGCGTTGGCCCACCCGCTGGTGACTGTGATTACAGCGACGAAGAACTCCTTTTCTTTTCTCCCGGAAGCGGTTGAGAGCGTACTCCAGCAAGATTTTGATAACTGGGAGTACGTCATCGTCGATGACGGATCGACCGATGAGACTCAGGATTATTTGCGAACCCTCACCGACCCAAGAATTCAGATTGTGAGGATGGAAAAATCAGTTGGACCCGCCAAGGCCAGAAATACTGCGATTCGGAAAGCACGTGGCGAATTCATTGCTGTACTAGACGCAGACGACGTTGCGCACCCGTCAAGACTTCGACAGCAGGTCCAGTTCTTGGAAAGAAATCCTGACTACGGGGTGTGTGGTAGCTGGGCAAGGGTTTTCGGTCGATACGAATCAATCAAGAGATTTCCCCAAAGGAACTATGACCTGAGGGGTTGGCTGCTATTTGGAAACCCGCTTGTGCACTCTACGGTGATGATTCGAACGGCGGCCCTCCCAGCGCGAAATTCTGTCTACCGCCACGAACTGGTGCACGCAGAGGATTATGAGATGTGGGTTGAAGTCTCTAAGAAATGGAAAATCGCAAATATCCCGGAAGTGTTGGTCGATTACCGTTCCCACCACGACCAAATCTCGGCAGCAAATACCTCTCAAGCCGAGGCCTGCTTTATGACTGCCCGAAATGACCTCCTCACGCACCTCGGTTTGCCCCAGCCCAAAACACCCGTCCTAAATTTTGCTTGGCTTGTGGCGGCGCTTCCGCGCAATCGCCACAGCGCATACCTGCCTAACCGTCACCTAGTGATCAGCTGGTTGAGAAATGAAAAAGAAAAAATTCGCAATCAAATTCTCGATCTATCAAGGTCGGTGCCGCTCCTCAAAGCGGCAGTTGCACTAGGAAGACGTATGAAAATCCGTTCAACAACGAGACGTTAGGCCTTGAGCTCATACTCACATTGTGAAAACGTTCCTTGCCACCCTAATAACAGAGTAAATCTCGACAAATTCACCTCACTTACGATGTCTCAATCTCCGAAAATAACCCCATCCTCAGCGCCAACAAAAGAGGGCCGTCGACGAATTCGCTGCCATGAACTCCCGTCCTGCGAAACTTTCAAAACTAGGGAACGGTCGGCAAAGAATTGAGAGGGTGGTCCACGGATATCCGTCCAACCCACTACTTCTGGCATTTTTTTGTAGGACCCAAAAAGCCGCACCCCCGCTCCTATCCCACTATTGGCTGGTGGGGTATGTTATGTGTTGGCTCGGGCTATTAGCGAAGTGAGGAAACTGTTGTGGCGGGAAAACCAGACGATTCGTCGCATCGAATGATCACAAAACTCCTCATCGCAAATCGGGGCGAAATTGCTGTGAGGGTCATTAGAGCGGCCAAAGACGCCGGCATCTCAACCGTGGCGGTCTACGCAGACCAGGACCGAAACGCACGCCACGTTCGTCTAGCCCACGAGGCCTACGCTCTCAACGGAGCGACAAGTGCGGAAACATATCTCTCTGCAGACAAGATTCTGGCAATTGCAAAGAGATCCGGTGCGAACGCCATTCATCCAGGTTACGGCTTTCTTTCTGAGGACCCCGAATTCGCACAAGCGGTCATGGATCATGGTCTTATCTGGATTGGACCGGGCCCAGAATCCATCAAATTGCTGGGCAACAAGGTCTCCGCCAGAAAGATCGCCCAGAAAGTTGGCGCTCCTCTGGCACCGGGAACCCTCAACCCCGTGACTTCTCTGGAAGAAATTAAGGGTTTCGTAAAGGACCATGGACTTCCCATTGCAATAAAGGCTGCCTTCGGTGGCGGCGGACGCGGGTTGCGTGTAGTGAAGGATGAATCTGAGTTAGCAGAAGCGTTTGAGGCGGCACAAAGGGAATCGCTCGCTGCCTTTGGCAGGGACGAGTGTTTCGTTGAAAAGTTCCTGGATCGGCCCCGCCATGTCGAAACTCAGTGTCTTGCTGACCGCCAAGGAACAGTTGTTGTTATTTCAACGCGGGACTGCTCTCTTCAGAGAAGACATCAGAAACTTGTCGAAGAGGCACCAGCTCCATTCTTGAGCGTTGAACAGCAGGCGGTTCTCTATGACGCATCAAAAAAAATCCTTGCCGAGGCGCATTATGTGGGAGCCGGGACTTGTGAATTCCTCATTGGGGCTGACGGAACAATCTCTTTTCTTGAAGTCAATACTCGACTCCAAGTCGAACATCCGGTCTCGGAAGAGGTCACCGGAATTGATTTAGTGCGCGAGCAATTCCGTTTAGCGGAGGGAGGTCTCCTCGATTACCCAGACCCAATTCCACACGGCCACTCAATCGAATTTCGCATCAACGGAGAAGACCCGGGCCGCGGCTTCCTCCCGACCCCAGGACCAATACACACGCTTCGGTTACCCGGTGGCCCCGGGGTGCGGGTGGATTCGGGTGTAACAACAGGAGACGTAATTTCTGGAGCTTTCGATTCTCTCCTTGCTAAGTTGATTGTCACAGGCTCAAGTCGTGAAGATGCCCTCGAGCGAGCCGGTCGAGCCCTCATGGAATTCGAGATAACCGGCCTGCCGACGGTATTGCCCTTTCACAGGGCAGTTGTTTCAGACCCGGCTTTTTGTGGGACCTCAGCCAAGGAGTTTCAAGTTCACACAACGTGGATCGAGAATGGCTTCGAAAATACCTTGGAACCTTGGACAGGAAGCATTCCTGAGGACCTCCAAGAATCAGAGTTGTATCGGACAGTGGTGGTCGAAGTTGAAGGCCGCAGACTGAAAGTAGGTGTTCCTGCGGGTATTTTTTCGCGAGACGGAAAACCGGCACTCAGCAAAGCCCCGTCGCGGGGAAACCAATCAAGTCGTGTGGTGGAATTGAGTGGCGATGAAGTCTCGTCGCCCATGCAGGCCAGCGTTGTCAAAGTTCCAGTGGCAAACGGAGACAAAGTTTTCAAGGGCGACCTGATTTGCGTGCTCGAGGCCATGAAGATGGAACAACCCATAGTCGCTCACAAAGACGGAACTGTCGATAATTTGACCATTCAGGTTGGAGACAACATTTCTTCAGGTGCAGTGATTGCCTTGATCACCGGTGCTTAGAAAAACTGTTTCTGGAAATCCTCAAAGGTAAGCCAGGAAGGCGAGAATTAATGACGAACACTGACAGCTCTATGCATTCGTCCCTGAGCCCTCAAAAGTTGGCGGAAGCCTCGGCCGAGGTTATTAGAAACAAAAGCAAGGTCGACAAGCACAAAATAGCGCTGACATTAGGCAGTGGCTGGGCGAAAGCTGCGGACCTCCTAGGTGAAACAGTTGCGGAAATATCTGCAGAAGAGGTGCCGGGCTTCAGTTCATCGGGTATTCCCGGCCACATCGGAACGATCAGGTCCATACGTCTTCCGGGTGGAGAATTCGCTTTGGTACTGGGGGCCCGCACGCACTTTTATGAGGTCAAGGGAGTTAGAGCGGTTGTGCACTCCGTTAGGACCGCGGCTGCTTGTGGTGCGAGCATCATGGTTCTCACCAATGGTGCGGGCGGAATCAAAGCAACCTGGAAACCTGGGACCCCGGTTTTGATATCAGATCACATCAATTTGACGGGAGCATCTCCTTTGGAAGGTGCAACTTTTATCGATCTCACCGACCTCTATTCGTCCCGCCTCCGATCCATCGCCCGAAATATCGATCCCCACTTGGACGAAGGGGTCTATGTGCAGTTCCGAGGGCCGCACTATGAGACTCCTGCGGAGGTTCAGATGGCAAAGACCCTCGGCGGGCACATCGTAGGGATGTCGACCGCCCTCGAAGCCATCGCAGCAAGAGAAGCAGGACTAGAGGTCCTTGGGCTCTCTCTGATTACTAACCTTGCTGCTGGGATATCCCCCCATCCCCTCAGCCACCAGGAGGTCATCGACGCTGGAAAAGCAGCAGAGCAAACAATCAGTGCACTTTTAGCAAAGATTGTCCACGCACTGTGAGCAAAGATTTTGATTCCGTTCTAGCGAAAGCTCACGCTTGGGCTGCTCAGGACCCCGACCCAGAAACAGTCGCAGAACTGTCTTCAGTCCTGGAAAAGGCCACTGCTGGCTCCACTGCAGACTCAGACTTGCTCCGCCAACGCTTCACTGGTCGACTTACCTTTGGCACTGCGGGCCTCAGAGGCCCGCTTGGTTTTGGCCCACAAGCCATGAACCGGATCGTGGTATCGCAAACAACAGCGGGCTTGGCATCGTTCCTGCTGAGTAAAGCAGGAACGATGCCAAAGAGCCTTCGGGTGGTCGTGGGCTATGACTCGAGGAAGAACTCAGCCGTATTCGCCAGGGATACTGCTGAGGTTTTGGCTGGTTTAGGCATAGAGGTCTTACTCACCCCTCACCAGGTGGCCACACCGATTGTGGCGTTTGCTGTTCGACACCTGCAGTGTGATGCGGGTGTCATGATCACGGCGAGCCATAACCCCCCTCAAGACAATGGCTACAAGGTGTATTTCGGGGGCAACGATGAGGGCTCACAAATTATCCCCCCTGCGGATTACAACATTGAAGCTGCCATCAATCATGTTGTGCAAACCATGACTCTTCAGAAAATTCCTCGAAGCTCGAAGGGAATCTCCGAAACGCCTGAAAGCCTCTTGAACGATTACACGTCAATGACACTGGCATCACTCTCAAGCTGTAGACCGTCACACCCCAAGCTCGTGACGGTCTACACGCCCCTCCACGGCGTTGGAAGAGACACGTTTATGGCAACTGTTGCTGCAGCTGGCTTCCCCGCTCCCCACGTTGTGAGTGCCCAAGCTGAACCAGATGCCGCATTCCCCACGGTTGCGTTCCCTAATCCAGAAGAACCAGGGGCCCTTGACTTGAGTTTCAAGTTGGCGAGAGAGGTTCAGGCGGACCTGATTCTCGCGAATGACCCAGACGCAGACCGTTTAGCAGTTGCAGTGCCGGATTCGAAGAGCGAATCCGGCTACCGGCCCCTGACAGGCAACCAACTAGGCGCAATCCTTGGCTGGTGGGCAGCATCGCGTGCGCACAGACAGAACCGACATGGCGCCCTGGCTAATTCCATTGTCAGCTCTCCAGTCCTTGGCAAGATTGCTGCACACTTCTCTCTTACCCATGAAGAGACCCTGACGGGGTTTAAATATGTATCTCGGGTTCCTAACCTCATCTTTGGGTTCGAAGAGGCATTGGGCTATCTCGTCACACCCGATGTAGTTCGGGATAAAGATGGAATCTCTGCTGGTCTCACCGTTCTTGACATTGCATACGCTCTTTCCGCACAAGGCAAGACTCTGGAGGACTACCTTTCGACCATTGAGGAAACAATTGGGTGCTTCGCTTCTGGTCAAGTGACGATACGGCTCGAACAAACAGACGGGACACCCTCATTAAGTGAACTTCTTCGAACAAATCCACCTCAGCAGATCGGCCCCCGCGCAGTCGTTTCGGCTGATGACTTTCTTGAGGGTGTAGGGAATTTCCCGAAAGACAACATTCTTCGCTACACCCTGGAGGGTGGCGCACGAGTAATCGTCCGCCCTAGCGGTACCGAGCCTAAACTGAAGATCTACATCGACACGACCGGTCCCACTAGAGGTTCAGCCGAGCTACTGCGTGACGAAGTGAACACTGACATGAGGGGAATTATTAGGAACCTCAAAGGCGCTTGACAACAAAATTTCAAGGGCCAAGGAGGCGTTCTTGATTCCTTTTTCTAGGGATTCGGAACCCAAGTTCTTTGATTTCTGATCCTTAGCTAATCGAAGCTACTTGCCCCGGTTGCGGCTCGAAACCGCTCAACCAAATCCTCAGCAATCGATACCGAATGATCCAATTTGCCGGCCCAAATCTCAAAATAGTTCGCACTAATTTGCCGAACAAAACTGGGTCTCGCATCGGTCGCTTCAACATTATGGAGAAGTGCCCTTAGACCGAGGTGCTCTTCAACGACCTCGAGTTTGCCCACATTGGGAAGCCAATCCTTCAAGCGCTGCAAAATCTGCTCTCGACCCAATCGGATGTCATCCCTTTCGACATCGAGAAAGTCTTCATCCAAGCGGATACCCTCCGATGTGCGCAACACACTCGGACCGGGTGCATACAAGAAGGTCATGGGCCCCAAACCTTTGGGTAGCAAGGTGAGAAAATCCCCATCAAGAATTGTCAGTCCAAAGGCCGGAGCCTCAATGTGAACCTCGAGGACAAGAGTCACTTCAAACTTCTTCATCAGGCTGACTGATTTTTCGAATTTATCATAAACGTGATCAGAGCCATAAGTCGCCTTTACGACAAAGTCGAATTCGTCGGACCCGAACTGGTGCGCAACTTTCCAAGTGTGTTGAGAGGTCCTTGCAACCTCTTTCACCTCATTCCCTAAGGACGTCTTGACCCCTAAATTAGTCAAATCTTCGCTGAGGTGTTGGGCTAATACCTCGACGTCGATAACCGTTTCATCGGTTTGCCAAAGACCATGGAGCAACTCAGGCTGAAACCCCAGGCTTGGTAACAAGCCGATTGGGTCACGAACGGGGTCCGCGTCAAGCCCCATTTCTTCGAGAAAATTCCTGTAGTCAGGGAGACTTGTCTTGCTCCCCTGTCGAGCGAGCCCATAGTAATTTGGAAACTGCGGTCGAATAGCTTTCGGAAACTCCTCAATAAATTTGCTGGCGGCTTGGAGGCTCTGCGAAGCTGTTTCCCAATCACGCGGGTAGTGGAAACCAAGATGAAGACGGTTAGTGTTCCGTGCCGTGGTCCCGCTAAGCAGGCTCTCATTCTTCTCGAACAAATGGACTTCATATCCATTCCGAGAAAGGTGGCAACTAGCCACAGACCCAAATAGCCCACCACCGATTACCGCAACCTTAGGACTCATTCGTAGCTAGGTCCCAACTCAATCACGCGACCATCCCAGTCTAATTTCTGATCAAACAAGACTTTCTTCAGCGAGTCGGAAAGCTCCTTAACATCCCACAAACTGTTTTCGGATCTAGTGCGATGACTTTCCAAGCCAGACGACGAAAAACTCAACGCCATCTTGCTGCCTTCTATTAGACCCGTTGCAACAGACAAAGCTTCCACGCGGTTGCTGTGTTTTCTAACAAAGGAACGCAGTGCGGCCTCCATCGCCGATTTAGATGCCGAATAGTACTGGTCCCAGCTTCCATAGCGGCTGGCCCTGGATGAAACGTGAAGTAGGCGCAAGGGTGCAGGTTCAGTGGCAGATAAAATTGCATCAAGTACCCAGATATACCTCGCAACGTAAGCGGTGACATAGTCTTCTACTTCTTGAAGATCGGCTAGAGGTTTCCCCTCCTTGACCGACAATGCACCGATGAACAAAACGACGTATCTAAATCCAATTGATCTAATCTCCAGTGCGAATCGCTCACAAGAATTCCTACTTGCCAAGTCCAACTCTAACCACTGGGTTTCACTCGCTTGTTGTTCAGAACCTCGAGTGCGGCATGTGGCTAGGGTAGCGATGCCTTCGAGAGCTAAAATACGGAGGAAACTTGAGCCAATACTCGATGTTCCCCCCAGCACCAGGACAGGCCCGAATGGCTCCTTTGTATTCACTCACTAATGGTACCCACGTTGATGTTCCAGACCACCACCAAATGGGCCAAGTTGCCTATTTTGTCGACAGGATTCGTGGAGCGTACTACCGAACCAGCACAAATGAGCCCTACCTTTCTGGAGACAGCTTTGCCAGCTTGGCGGATTATTATGCCTTTGGCATAACTGGTGCCGTGCCAATCGACTCTCAGAAATTGGCAAAAGCCTCAGTTATTTTCGTCAACGGGGACAAACTCGATGAGCTACTGGAAGGGTATTCGGCATCTATCAACGCACGCGTGTTGATCACGGGGAACAGCGACGCAAACTGGTCAAAGATGCCACCGCTGCCCCCCTCTGTCTCGCTGTGGTTGGCTCAAAACTGTGCCGTAAATGATTCGAGGTCACTTCCTCTCCCTATCGGGATTGAGAACCTGCGCTTGGGGAATCGGGGCCGCAAGTCTCATTACACGAAACGTCAATTAGCAAACGTGACTTCGAGGGTGCTCGTGCCGCCAATGTCTCTGTCAAATCCAATCCGGCAGGTAGTGGTTCAGAAAACTCTTAACTTGCCGGATATCTTCGACGTTCAACTGAACTATTTATCTCCGGAACGATATTTTGCATTGGCTCGAAAGTACCAATTCGTTCTTTGCCTCGAGGGCAACGGCTACGAAAACCACCGGATATGGGAGGCCTTGTACTTTGGAAATTTCCCAGTTTTGTTAAGGACCACGTGGTCGAGGAAATTGGCCAGCCTGCAATTACCTTTTCTTATGGTTGACGATGTCTCCGAAGTAACCCTGGAAATAATCGACCAGCATCGCCAAACCCACAGTGATTTCAAACCAGAAGAGACCAGCGTCTTATGGCTAAACCATTGGAGAAGACTCATTCTTGAAGCCTTAGGAGATTAATTGGGTTGCTCTCGAACAACAAAATTGTCGACCAGAAAACACGCTTTCACTAGCAATTGCGCATAGCGGGATGCGACGACGAATCTCGGCCGCACTTTCTTAAGCCATGTTTCGTATGGTTGTAAATAGCTAAAGCAACCAGAATTCAGGTTTCAGCCGATAGTCATCTGCCCGTCAAACTACCTTCTGAAGGATTTGGAAAGGCTAAGGATTCGGCCGAAACCCACGCCTAAGAATGCCCCCAAGCAGTAGACGAGGCCTGAGGCTGATAACGCAGTTTTCAAATCCTTGAAAACCCCTAGAACCATGGTTTTTTGGAAAGCGGATGAGCGGGGGAATCGATAACTCCTACACGCTGTAGGCAAGCACAAGGGCATCAACCATGCGCTCGCGATCTTCATGAGATGCAAACGCTGCTGCAGCAGCGTTGAGTTGGAATTCCAACAAGTCGTCTGCTCCATAGCCAAAGGCACTAGCAATAAGACTTAGTTCTTTGGTCATTGAGGTGGAGCTCATCAGCCGATTATCGGTGTTGACAGTGACGGCAAAACCCAGCCGATAGAGGTGATCAAAGGGGTGATTGGCCAGCGTGGTGCCCCAAGGAGCGATTGCTCCAGTTTGAACATTTGACGAAGGGCTCACCTCCATTGGAATCTGACGATCCAGCACCCATCTGGCTACTTCTCCCAAACCAGCGCCCTTGGGGTCCTGTGACGAGATGTTTTGGATACCTTCTGCAATGCGAACACCATGGCCAAGTCGAAGAGCGTGGCCATCGACCAACGCGCTTCTGATGCTCTCGATACCGTCCGCTTCTCCGGCATGGACAGTGACCGGGAACATGTTCCGTGCCAGAAGCCCAAATGCTTCTTTCATTCGGCTGGGTGGAAAGCCGGCTTCAGGACCAGCGATATCAAAACCAACAGCACCTTTGTCACGGTGACGAAGCGCCAACTGAGCGATTTCAAGACCCCGATCGAGGTGGCGCATGGCGCTGACCAGTTGGCCCACCTGAATGGTGTGTCCGCGATCGGCAACGTTTTTCACGCCCTGGTCGAGGCCCTCTTGAACAGCTTCCACGGCACCGTCCAGGCTCAGGCCTGCTAGCAAATGCTGTTCCGGCGCCCACCGTATCTCGCCATATATAACACCGTCATCGGCAAGGTCTTCCACAAACTCACGAGCAACCCGGGCAAGCCCGTCTGCACTTTGCATCACACCTGTCGTGATATCGAAGGTCTTTAGGTATTCAACAAGCGACCCTGAATCAGCTTGTTCTGCAAACCACTGTCCGAGTCGCGCGGCGTTATTAATCGGTTTACCCGTGTCTGGATCTGCAGGAAGCGTCACACCATCCTTATCTGCAAGTTCCAGGATGGTCTGGGGGCGAAGCCCCCCGTCCAGGTGGTCGTGCAGGGAAATCTTCGGAAGTGTCTGAATGTCGATGTCGGTTCCGGGGATTAGGTAAGAGCTCACGCGGAATATTCCTCTAGTTGTCGGGGGCCAAAAGCATCGGGAAGTACCTGGTCTATGGTCTTCAGACCGCTTACGGTTTCTAAAACCATGCCTTCTTGGGAATGCTCAAACAGCAACTGACGACAGCGACCACAGGGCATGAGGATGTCCTCGTTGCCATCGACACAGGTGAACGCAACCAACTTGCCTCCCCCAGTCATGGCCAGGTTCGAAATCAAAGAACACTCTGCACAGAGACCCACTCCATAGGAAGCATTTTCCACATTGCAGCCAGACACGATGCGGCCATCGTCCACGATGGCCGCTGCTCCCACTGGAAAGTGTGAATAGGGGACATACGCAAGCTTCATTGCTTCTACAGCGCTTTTACGGAGGGATACCCAATCGATGTCTGTGGAACTCATTCTTTTACGTAGGCCTTCCCTGCAGAAGCGGGTGGTCGAACCTTGCCCACGAACCCTGCAACAGCAATGAGTGTGACGACATAGGGAACCATGGCGATGAAGTCGCTGTTGATAGCTGAGTTGGCCTGACCCGCCCAAATTCTAAAAATGCTGGCAAAACCAAACAACAAAGCAGCAGCGGCGACCGCGAAGGGATGCCAGCGTCCCAGGATGACCGCGGCAAGGGCAATAAAGCCCTGTCCAGCAGACATTTCGCGGACAAAGCCACCCACGTTGCCAATACTGATGGCTGCTCCCCCAAGACCAGCAATCATGCCACCGACGGTGACCCAGACGAAGCGGTTAGCGGCAACGTTGATTCCCATGGTGTCTGCTGCCATGGGGTACTCCCCCACCGCACGGAGACGAAGACCAAACTTGGTCTTGAACAACATGAACCACAACAAGGGAACAATCAAGAAGACCAAGAACACAGTGATGCGGTTATCAAAGAGCAACGGGCCGATAATCGGAATATCGGAGAGCAGAGGAATCTTGATAAACGGCAGCGTTCCTGGGAAGTTTGCACCCAGTTCATCATTCGAGAGCCACTGTGAATAGAGGAAGTTGGTGATTCCAATCACCAGAACGTTCAAGACAACACCGACGATGATTTGGTCGACCAGGTACTTGATCGAGAAGGTTGCAAGAACCAGGGACACCAAGGCGGCTGCAAACATGGCAGCCAAAACTCCGAGCGCCAGATTTTGAGTCAAGGTCCCCACAACCGCAGCCACAAAGGCACCTGTCAAGAGCTGACCTTCAATAGCAATGTTGACGACTCCCACGCGCTCGGAGAGAACGCCTGACATCCCTCCCAAGATAATCGGAACCGACAAGGCCAGTGTTCCTGTTAGGAGGAAGGTGACCGGCACCACTCCCCCCGCACCCACATAAGCCAGGAGCGCTGTCACGGCGATGGCACCAAAGCCAACGTTCACAGCCCTAGGAACCGCTTTCCCAGAATGCACCCTCACGGTGGCAAAGGCTGCAAAAGCGAGACCCAGACCCCCCAGAACGAGGGACACCACCCTCGACGACATAACAAAATCGGGAACCCTAAACGACGCCGTTTCCGAAGTAATCCTGAAAACAACAGAATCGCTTGGCCCTAGCGCTGCAAAAACAACCAGGATGAAGAGAGAGAACACGCCCATCACCAGCGGGGACTTGTAACTAGCTTTCTTCCCCTTGCGCTTGGAGAACATTCCAGGGGTTACCACGGTGGTCATGATTGTGCCCCTTTCTTTTTCTTTATCGCGGGGGCCGGTTTCGTTGTTCGCTGGGACCCATTAGCTGAGGGAAGTCGGAAGATTGCTCTAATCAGCGGTGGAGCTGCGATAAACAAGACAATGGACCCTTGGACGATGCTCAGCACCTCTGGTGAAATACCAGCCACCTGCATCGCTGGCCCACTGGCTTTGAATGCTCCAAACAAAATGCCGGCGAAGAAGACGCCCCAGGCGCTTCCTCCGCCCAACAGCGCCACCGTGATGGCATCAAAACCAATGCCACCGTGCAACGACGGAGTAAAGCCAGCATCTCTGCCCAAAGACTGGTTCACAGCGGCAAGTCCCACAAACCCAGCTGAGAGCGCCATGGTCAACACATAGATGTTCTCGATCTTGATGCCAGCTGTTCTCGCTGCACTGGGGTTATGGCCCACCATGCGCAACTTGAAGCCCAACACTGAGCGCTCCATCAGCCACCAGTAGAACACTGTTGCTCCCACAACAATCAAGAAACCAAGATGCAGGGCATAACCAGGGCCTAACAACAAAGGCATCTGGGCTGTGACATCAGGGGCAAGGGTTTTGGGTGCTCCACCCACTGTGGGGTCTTGCAATATCGATGGGTTGCGCATCATCCAGGTGACCAGGTTGAGGGCGATGTAGTTCATCATGATGGTCACAATGACCTCGTGCGCACCCGTCTTAGCTTTCAAATAACCGGCAACGGAGCCCCAGAGGGCCGCAGCTAGCACTCCGACCACAATGGCGACACTAAGGTGCAAGACAATCGGCAAAGGCAACCGGAAACTCACCCACGCAGCCCAGACCGCACCAAACATCAACTGACCGGTGCCACCGATATTGAAAAGGCCAACACGGAAACCAAGGGCAATTCCCAGCCCAGCCGCAATCAGGGGAGCAGCGAGTCGAAGACTCTCGGTGAAGGGTCGAATGCCGGTGGCGAAGTCAGGGGCATTGGGGTTGTAAATTGCACCCCTGGTGATCGCTTCTGCGCCGCTTGCAACAACAGCGCCCGCAGCTTGAAAGAAGTCAGTGGGTTGCGCAAAGAGATACCCCAGGGTCGAAAGCACGTCCTCGTTGGAGAAAATCATGAAAAGCGACCCAACAAAGAACCCCAACACGATGGCAAGAGTTGTCCGAAGAGCGCTTCCCGAAAGAATGTCGTGAATCAGGGTGTTTGTTTTGGGTGCCGGTCTGGGCTCTAGAGCCTCTGGTGCGCTCATACGTTCACCACCCCGGCCATCAATTTACCCAGTTCTTCCCTGGAAATGTCGGGGGTTACTTCTGCGACAATCTCTCCTCGATACATCACCACAATGCGATCAGCAAGGGCAAACACCTCATCAAGCTCCGTGGAGACAATCAAAACTCCCACACCTGCATCTCGTGCTTGGATAATGCGTTCGTGAATGAACTCAATAGAACCAACGTCAACACCTCGTGTGGGCTGCGACGCGATCAGGAGCTTAAGGGGCCTGGTGAGTTCCCTAGCCAAGACAACCTTCTGTTGATTACCCCCCGACAGCTTGCTCACCAGAGAATCAGCTCCTGGAGTACGAATATCGAAGTCCTTGATCGCCGTGTCTGCAAAGTCGCTGCGACTGTGCAGATCAAGGCTTGGTCCTTTTGAGAACGTCGACTCCGCTGCTCTATCGAGCATCAGGTTCTCTTCAATGGTGAAAGCCCCGACCAGACCATCTTTCTTCCGGTCCTCAGGGACATACCCAATACCTAAAGCCAGTCTTTCTTGAACGGAGCGATTAGCTAGATTCTGACCCAGAAGCGAGATAGAACCATCGTCAAGCGGACTCAACCCAATGAGTGCCTCCACAAGCTCAGACTGACCATTCCCTTGAACTCCCGCAACAGCGACAATTTCACCAGAGCGAACGCTCAGGGACACATCTTTCAAAACCCTCACACCGAAGGAGTTGGTGGCGTCCAGGCCCTCTACAACAAGAACTTCCGCACCCGCAGTCTTGGGGTCTTTATATACCTGCAGGTCTACATCTCGCCCCACCATCATCTGAGCAAGCTCCTGAGTGCTGGAGGTGGGCGGAACACTTCCGACGACCTTCCCCTGTCGAATAACGGTGATGACGTCTGCGACAGCCTTTACTTCACGAAGCTTGTGGGTAATGAAGACGATGGAGGTTCCTGACTGAGCAAGCCCTCGCATAATCCCCATCAATTCATCGGTTTCTTGGGGTGTGAGCACCGCGGTTGGTTCGTCCAGCACAAGTACCCGCGCATCTCTCGCTAAAGCCTTGATGATTTCTACTCTTTGCTGGGAGCCAACAGGAAGATCTTCCACCTTGGCGTCGGGGTCAACATCAAAACCAAACCGATCAGAGATTTCTTTTACTCTCGCCCTGGCTGTCTTCATGTCCAGACGGCCACCGGCAAAAGTCGGCTCATTTCCTAGAACAACGTTCTCCGCAACGGTGAAGACCGGCACCAACATGAAGTGTTGGTGCACCATACCGACGCCGGCGGCGATGGCATCCCCGGGTCCTTGGAAATGGACCTCTTTGCCATCGATCAGGATGGAACCCTCGTCCAATCCCAGCAGCCCATAGAGGACGTTCATCAGGGTGGACTTACCAGCACCATTTTCCCCCAAAAGGGCGTGAATTTCTCCGGCTTCCACCACAAGAGAGATGTTGTCATTGGCTACTAACGAGCCGAATCTCTTGGTGATTCCTCGAAGTTCAAGCTTCACAATTCACAAACTCTTTCTACGACTGTGGGGAGGAGGTGTGATGGGTGATACCAGTGTGGGGTGTGAGAAGAATCTATCTCACACCCCACACTATGGAATTCTTTCGGCAGCCTAGCTGCCGAAAGAATTCCTATTTAGCCCAGAGGCTTGATGGTGCCGGCAATGATCTCAGCCAGGATTTCAGCCAGACGAGTCTTGACAGCTGCATCGACAGAACCATCGAGCTCGTAGAAGCTCGACAGTCCAGTGCCACCATTAGCAAGGGTTCCGAGGTAGGTCTCCGTGTTGAAGACTCCAGTCTCGAGGGTGTCCTTGATGATGTCGAAGGTTGCATTGGTCATGCGCTTCTCCACCGAGGTCAAGACGACTCCAGCGAACTGAGGTGAGGTGAGCGCCACATCGGCGTCAACACCAAACATCACAGCGCTGGAACCAGTCTCGGAGATTGCCTCTGCAGTTGCGGAGAACAAACCACCTGCGACAGGGAAGATGACGTCTGCGCCAGCCTCAAGCTGAGCAAGGCTGATGCTCTTGGCAACACCCGTGTCAGTCCATGAGCCAACAAAGTCACCGTTCTGAGTCTCTGGGTCCCAACCGAGGACGGTCACAGGCTGACCAAATTCAGCAGCCCAGGCTTGGGCACCGTAGTAGTAGCCACTCATGAAGGGGTAGAGAATTTCGATCTGCTCTCCACCGTAGGTACCGATGATTTTGGACGTCGACTGCGCCGCAGCGAGGTAGCCAGCCAAGTAGCTGGACTCTTCCATGGAGAAAGCGACAGTCTTGAGGTTAGTGGCGCCCATGGAGAATCCGTCAATGGTGACGAAGTTCACCTCTGGGTTGGCGTCAGCAGCGGCGTTGACAGCGTCAACGAGGTTGAACCCCACCGCGATGATGACGTCACATTGGGCGTCGACCATTTCCTGCAGGTTGGGGCCGTAGTCATCAGAGGTCAGAGACTCAGCGGCGGTGATCTGAACACCGAGCATGGCTTCTGCTTCCTCAAGACCACTCAAGACTGCCTGGTTGAACGACTTGTCGCTCCAGCTGGCCTCATCAGATACTGCACAGGCGCTGAAATCTACTTCCTCAACCGCAGGAGCAGCTGCTTCGGTTTCCGTTGCTGGCGCCTCAGGGGCTGCGGCGCAGCCTGCGAGAACCAATGCAGCGGCGCTCAGGGCGGCGAACCCTGACAAACTCCGCTTCAGTGTGATTGCTTTCACTTCGTGTGTTTCCTCTCATCAAAATGGTGCCGATAGAAACACCGATTACCCCCTTTTTCGAGGTAGTGTCCGGTGGTCTTCCATCGACCATGTGCCCTCATAATATGCCTCTTACCCAAGCCTCGGCAGAGCCACAAGTGTCATAAGACAGATGCGCTTCAACCCCTAGTTGAAGGAGCTAGGACTGCGGTTTCAGGCCAAAGATTGGCTGGGAAGGAGTCGTCTCCACAGACATCTGTTTCTTGATGTAGGAGAAGAAAGCTTTCTCGTCAATTGCCTCAATGATGCGGGCATTGGCTTTCAGCCCGTGGATTCCCCATGACATGGCTGAATAGCCCCTGGTGAGCTCAGAATCTGCCTCAATGTCAACGAAATATGGAGCACTCTGTGTGATCAACTCCGGGTGCAACATGATGGCAACGGTCAGGGAGTCTGGGTGTGAGGACCCAGGAATTCCTACACTCTCATCAAACTCGAGAGTCGCTTCACACACCTGAGCAAAGAACCGAGAAACAGGCGACCCCTGGTCGCCGATCTCCGACATCTGGTTTCTGGAGAAAATTGCATCCCTCACCGTCAAGGGCTCCCAGGGCACGACCGTGATGTCAAACCCTGCGGAGAAGACAATCTTTGCCGCATCGGGGTCGACATAGAAGTTGAACTCAGCAGCGGCTGTGATGTTGCCTCTGGCGTTATTCGATCCCCCCATAATGTAAAGGTGCTTCACTCGCTTGGGGAACGACGGGTCTTTGACGACAGCCATGGCGATATTCGTGAGTGGACCAATGGCAACGACGTTTATAGCTCCCAGGCTCTCCTCTGTGAGACGCAGGAGCGCATCAACAGCGTGTTCTGACTCCGGCTTGGCCTCCACCGAATCCATCGACAACCCACCTGAACCATCGCCGTGCACATTCTCTGCCGACACCCACTCTCGAACCATGGGCCTGCGACACCCTAAATAAACCGGGTAATCACCGAGCACACCCGCAACACTGAGTGTCATCATGGCGTTCTCGGTCTGCTGCTCAAAGCCCACGTTGCCAGCGACCATCGTGATGGCTCTCAGGTCAGCCTCCGGGTCTAAAACCCCCAACAAGATTGCAACGCAATCATCTTGGGCAGTGTCTGTGTCAAGAATGAAAGGAACAGCCACCCTAGGCGCCAGCCTTCATCTGTGCCTGGAAGTACTCGATGGTCTTTCCTAGCCCGTCACGCAGAGCGACGCTTGGCTCCCAGCCCAAAACGGACTTTGCCTTCGAAATGTCTGGTTGGCGTTGCTTGGGGTCATCTTGTGGCAAGGGCAGGTACTCAATGCTGGAGGATGAATTCGTCAGCTCTATAACCAAATCAGCGAGCTCCAGCATGGTGAACTCGCTCGGGTTGCCCAGATTAACCGGGCCGACTTCGTCGGCCCGGTTCTCCATGAGGGCAATGAGACCGCCGACTAAATCATCGACATAACAAAATGACCTGGTCTGGGAACCATCCCCATACATGGTGATGGGTTCCCCACGGAGTGCTTGAACGATGAAATTGCTCACGACCCGACCGTCATGAGCTGCCATGCGGGGCCCGTAGGTGTTGAAGATGCGAGCCACTCGGATGTTCAAACCGTGTTGGCGGTAATAGTCAAAGAACAAGGTCTCAGCAACTCGCTTGGCTTCGTCGTAACAAGCCCGGGGACCAATCGGGTTGACCTTGCCCCAGTACTCTTCGGGCTGCGGGTGGACTTCGGGGTCCCCGTAAACCTCAGAGGTTGACGCCTGCAGAATCGGAACCCGCAAGCGCTTGGCAAGGCCCAACATGTTGATCGCGCCCATGACGTTGGTTTTTGTTGTTTGAACCGGGTCATGTTGGTAATGAATCGGGGACGCAGGCGACGCCAGGTTGTAGATGGCATCTACTTCGACATACAGAGGGAACGTAACGTCGTGTCGCATCAGTTCTAACCGATGGCTGTCCATCAGGTGGTCCACGTTGGACTTTGACCCCGTGAAGTAGTTGTCTGCGACAACCACTTCGTGTCCCTTACCGAGAAGACGCTCAGTGAGGTGTGAACCAACAAAACCTGCCCCGCCAGTGACCAAAATTCGCATGGTGTCGATGCTATCCGGGAATACCGGCTGTGTAGCTAAAGGACGTCATCGAGCCCTCTGAGCTTTAGATGCTCGACCATACGCTTGACCTCCTGAGCGTGCTGTTTGGTTGTGACGAGGAGAGCATCAGGAGTATCGACAACAACGATGTCGTGAACTCCCACGAGAGACACCACTCTCCTGCTTTGGCTCACAACCACGCCACTCGAATCTTGAGACACAACTTTCGCGTTTGATCCTAGGATTGCAACGTCCCCCGACTGGTTTTTTTGGTGGATGTTGGCGAGGGCTGCAAAATCACCCACATCATCCCAGCCAAATCGGGCAATCACCATCCTCATCCGTCCCGCTGCGGCTGCTGGTTCAGCTATGACGTAATCAATAGCGTCTCGGGGTAACGACTCCCATAATCCATTGGTGTCAGCTCCCTCGTCGCTGCTTCGCATATCGGCTATTGCCGCAAGCCCCGCCGCCAACCCTGGACGATTCTCCTCGATCAATTCCCACCACACTGAGGCCTGTGCAATAAACATTCCCGCGTTCCAAAAGTAATCTCCCGAGGCTAAGTATCCTTTCGCCGTTTCGTAATCCGGCTTTTCCACAAAATTCGTCACGACACTGGCCGTTTCCTCTGGGCTAACTCTGTCGGAAACGGCCTTGATATAGCCGAAAGCCGTTGAAGGTTCTGTAGGCCGGACCCCGATGGTCACAACGTATCCGCTCCTTCCAGATTCAACAGCCTGTCCGACAGCCTCCTGGAACTGTAGATCGTCAGAAATGACGTGATCGGCAGCAAAAGAACCAATGACTGCTGCTGGAAAATCCTTCCGAATTGTCGACACGGCAAGGCCAATGGCTGCTGCTGAATCTTTCGAACTTGGCTCAGTCAGAAGCCGACCGGCTGCCAAATCAGGGAGTTGTTCCTCGACCGCTTTGCGGTGGGCTTCTCCGGTGACGACATAGACATTCTCCAGCGGCACGAAGTTGGTCAAACGATCCCAGGTGCTCCTCAGGAGTGTCTTGCCGTTACCCGTGAGGTCATGAAGAAATTTCGGCGCATCCGCTCTCGATAAAGGCCACAAGCGCGACCCCGACCCCCCCGCTGGAATAACGACGAAGAAATCCTCGAAGGAGGTTTTGGTCATTTTAGTAAGCACCTTTGCGGCCAAGCACTGCGGGAATTGTCTTGAGCAAGATCAGCGCGTCGCTCAAGGGAGACCAGTTCTCAACATACTGCAGGTCCAAGCGCACAGAGGCCTCCCAGCTTAGATCTGAGCGTCCGGAGACCTGCCATAATCCAGTCAGGCCCGGCTTTGCGGCGAGCCGCCGATAGGCCGGACCGTCGTAATCTCTTACTTCCGAGGGCAAAGGTGGCCTTGGCCCGACAAGGGACATGTGCCCAAGTACTACGTTAATCAATTGAGGTAATTCATCCACGCTCCACCTACGGAGAATTCGACCAACTCGCGTCACACGAGGGTCGTCTTTTAATTTGAAGAGAATTGCATTTCCAGCGTCTTTGGGTGAGCTAGAAAGATTCGCCAGTCGTTGCTCCGCGTCGACAAACATCGTTCTGAATTTGTAAATTGTGAAAGCACGGCCGAACTGGCCAACCCGCTCTTGGCGGAAAAAGGCTTGACCTGGGGAATCGAGTCGCACCGCGGTTGCAAGCCCAAGCATGATGGGAAGAATCAGAACCAAAGCTCCCACGGCCAAGAACAAATCCATCATTCTCTTGGCGGCACGAGACAAAGAACTGAGTTGCACATCCCGCACGCGAAGAATGGGCGCTCCAGATTCGGGCTGGAACTTCAGTCGAGCGATCGAAACCCCATCGGGAGTTGCCGCGACAGCAAATGCGACTGGAATGAGCTCCAGCCGCGCCGCGAACTCTTCCAGCACCTCGGGAGCCATTAAGGTTGGCTCGGAAAGAATGACCATGTCAGGTTCCGCACCGCTCAATTCAATGGATCGCACCAATTCTGCGAGTTGCCCGCCTGTTTCGAGCCTTGAATCTCTGATGTCAATTGATCCGACAGATCGATACCCGCTTTGCACAGAGTCAACGAGTCTGCTCTCAATGCTGGCATTGAAGCTGTTCGGCCCCACAAAAAAGAGTGTTGTCAGCATTCTGTTGCGTGAGCGCATCAACCAAATGAAACGCCTGCCCAATGTTCTAGCGAACAAGAGAGCTACGAATCCAATTCCCAGAAACAACCCGATAAACAATCGAGACGGTTCGGCTCGGATTAGGAAAGAAATTGCAGCCGTCACAAAGAACATCGCAAGAGTTGCGTTTAGGACATCCACGAACTCGTTTGAGCCCTTCGCGAATACGTCAGGGCGCCGGCTCCCAAGGAGCTCGAGAAGGAATAACCACACAACGAGGAAACCAGCAAACAACCACGCGTAGGTCATACCGATGCTCTGGACAAAAGGCCCACCACTTACAGGGAAGCTGAGGGATTGCCGGCTGAGTAGGAGAACGATTGCCCCGACGATGACCAAAGCGAAAGCATCGATCAGGCGTAATCCACGAGCGTAGGTTTTAGCCCAACCTGCTGATGAAAACGACATAAACCCCTCCCCGCTCGGCGTAGTGGGTTCAGACTACCTTCGCTAGAAAAAAATTGACTCAAGTTCTCGCAAAAACAATTTCGAAAATGAACCTGAAAAGGTAATCAGAACCAACCCTTTATGCTGGGACCAATACTTGATGACGCAAGCGAAAGGCGGGATGTCGTGTCAGCGACTAAACAAGCGTCACCTGAATCACAATCGTCACCTGCAGTGACCATCGAGGTGCCAGCACCTCGAAAGAAAAGCGTGATTCCCGGTGGCACGTTGTATCGAGGCCGAGAAGGAATGTGGTCGTGGGTGCTGCACCGGATCACAGGAATCGGAATCTATTTCTTCCTGCTGGTGCACATCTTGGACACCGCCTTGGTGCGGGTCAGCCCTGAGGCGTACAACGCAGTGATCGGTGCCTACCAGACGCCGTTGATGGGTGTCGCTGAAATCGGCCTCGTCGCTGCCATTGTTTTCCACGCGTTCAACGGAATACGCATCATCCTGGTGGACTTCTGGAACATTGGAACTAGGCACCACCGAGCAATCTTTTATGTGGTTGTGGGCCTGTGGGTTGTCACCATGCTGGCGTTCACACCGCGCCACCTGATCAATGTGTTTGGGTGGTGAGCCAGATGAGCGTAACGATTGAAACCCCCAGGTCCCCTATTCGCCCCGTCAAGCGCGGAATCAACTGGGAAAAGTGGGGCTGGATTTACATGCGGGCCTCTGGCATCGTGCTCGTGGTTCTCATTTTTGGCCACCTGTTTGTCAATCTCATGGTGGGCGAGGGCGTCAAGGCCATCGACTTTGCCTTCGTGGCAGGCAAGTTCACCGACCCCTTCTGGGTCGTGTGGGACACCGCCATGTTGTGGCTCGCTTTGATTCACGGTGCAAACGGCATGCGAACACTGGTGAATGACTATGCCTCCACGGTTCGGATGCGGAAGATTCTGCACGGGTCGTTGTTAGTCTCGACGGTGGCTCTGTTGGCACTGGGATCACTCACCATCTTTGCCTTTGACCCTTGCCCTGCTGGTTCTCCAGCTGAGCTCTTGCCCTCGTTCTGTGCGTCTGTGAAGTAGGAGAGATGACCACCTCCACCACCACGACTTCATCGACCGAAACCCCCACGACGCACTACCACCAGTTCGACGTCGTCATCGTGGGCGCCGGAGGCGCCGGCATGCGTGCCGCCATCGAGGCAGGCCCGCACGCTAAGACCGCTGTGATTTCAAAGCTGTACCCCACTCGCTCCCACACGGGTGCGGCCCAGGGTGGAATGGCAGCAGCTCTTGCCAACATCGAAGAAGACAGCTGGGAATGGCACACCTTTGACACCGTCAAAGGTGGCGACTACTTAGTCGACCAGGACGCAGCCGAGATTCTTGCCAAAGAAGCAATCGACGCCGTCATTGATTTAGAGAACATGGGGCTTCCGTTCAATAGAACCCCTGATGGAAAAATTGACCAACGTAGATTTGGTGGCCACACCAGAGATCACGGTAAAGCTCCCGTTCGCAGATCTTGTTACGCGGCAGACCGCACCGGACACATGATTCTGCAGACCCTGTTCCAGAACTGCGTGAAGCTCGGCATCGAGTTCTATAACGAGTTCTACGTTCTGGACATGATCCTCGTGGATGACCCAGACGCAGAAAAGCCTCGGGGTAAAAAGAAGCCACAGCGCGCTGCGGGTGTTGTCGCCTATGAGCTCGCTACCGGAGACATCCACGTCTTTCATGCCAAGTCCGTCGTGTTCGCAACGGGTGGGTTTGGAAAAATATACAAGACCACATCCAACGCCCACACCTTGACGGGTGATGGCGTTGGAATCTTGTGGCGTAAGGGCATCCCACTAGAAGACATGGAGTTCTTCCAGTTCCACCCAACCGGACTTGCTGGTCTCGGTATTTTGCTGACTGAGGGAGCTCGCGGAGAAGGCGCCATTTTGCGAAACGCCTCTGGTGAGCGCTTCATGGAAAGATACGCGCCGACAATTAAGGACCTCGCTCCGAGAGACATCATCTCCCGGCACATGGTGCAAGAGGTTGCTGAGGGTCGTGGGGCTGGCCCCAACAAGGACTACGTGTTGCTCGATTGCACGCACCTTGGTGCAGAAGTTCTGGAGACCAAACTGCCGGATATCACGGAGTTTGCGAGGACATACTTGGGTGTTGATCCAGTCCATGAGCCCGTCCCCGTTATGCCGACCGCCCACTACGCAATGGGCGGAATCCCCACCAACATCAAGGCTGAGGTTCTGTCTGACAACGACACCGTGGTCAAAGGTCTCTACGCCGCTGGCGAGTGTGCCTGTGTCTCGGTGCACGGCTCTAACCGGCTAGGAACTAACTCGCTGCTCGACATCAACGTTTTTGGCAAGCGCGCAGGCCGATACTCAGTGGAGTACGCAAACAGCGCTGAATTCCTCCCGCTGCCAGAAGATCCTTCTAAGGCTGTTCGCGACATGATCGAGACCGCACGCTCCGCCGATGGCACCGAACGCTTGGCTGCGTTGCGCAAAGAGTTGCAAGTGGAAATGGACAAAAACGCCCAGGTGTTCAGAACAGACTCCTCGCTTCGGAGCGTTGCCACGACCATCCACTCGCTACGCGAGCGCTATAAGAACATCGGTATCCACGATCGCGGCAAACGCTTCAACACCGACCTTTTAGAAGCGATTGAGCTTGGTTTCTTGCTCGATATCGCCGAGGTCGTTGTTGCGTCAGCGCTCGAGCGCAAAGAAAGCCGTGGCGGTCACATGCGCGATGACTTCCCCGACCGCGATGATGAGAACTACCTCGTGCACACCATGGCGTATCTCACGGGTGACGCTAAGTCAGCAAACGTGGAAGACCACATTTCTATTGACTGGAAGCCCGTGGTTATTACCAACTACCCACCGATGGAGAGGAAGTACTAATGTCCATGACGACCGCAGATGCTCCGGTTGAAGTCGCTGACATTCCGTCGTTCACGGTGACCTTCATCATTCGCAGGTTTGACCCAGAAAAAGACCAAGAGGCTTACTGGCAAGACTTTGATGTCGAAATGTTCTCCACCGATCGCGTGCTCGATGGCCTGCACAAAATCAAGTGGGAAACAGATGGCACCCTGAGCTTCCGGCGCAGCTGTGCGCATGGCATCTGTGGGTCAGACGCCATGCGAATCAATGGTCGAAACAGGCTCGCCTGCAAAACACTGATCAAGGACCTAGACATTTCGCAGCCAATTTATGTCGAAGCAATCAAGGGTCTTCCTCTGGAAAAGGACTTGATCGTTGACATGGAGCCCTTCTTCGAGTCCTACCGCCAGGTTCAGCCGTTCCTGATTGCGTCCTCGAAGCCGGATAAAGAGCGTCTTCAGTCCCCAGAAGAGCGTGCGCGCTTTGATGACACCACTAAGTGCATCCTGTGCGCTGCCTGCACCTCGAGCTGCCCGGTCTTTTGGACAGATGGTCAGTACTTTGGCCCTGCTGCCATCGTGAACGCTCACCGCTTCATCTTTGACTCCCGGGATGAGGGTGCTCAGGTTCGCCTCGACATCTTGAACGACAAAGAGGGCGTCTGGCGCTGTCGAACGACCTTCAACTGCAGCGAGGCATGCCCCCGCGGTATCGAGGTAACCAAGGCAATTTCCGAAGTGAAGCAAGCCATTCTTCGCGGTCGACCCTAACCCTCCCTGCCATGGTCAGAGTCGCGACGGTCAACGTCAATGGGGTTCGCGCTGCCTTTCGAAAAGGCATGGGCGAGTGGCTCCAGGACTCCGGGGTTGATGTCTTAGCGCTTCAAGAAGTTCGGGCAGAACGAGGGGACCTCGTGTCTTTGCTGGGCGATGACTGGGTGGTCGCCAACGACGAAGCCACAGCCAAGGGCCGAGCAGGTGTTGCGGTTGCGACCAAGGTCACACACGACGCTGTTCGGGTGTCCCTTGGCCCAGAGGATGTTGATACGGCTGGCAGGTGGATCGAGGTCGACATTACGACCCCTGCTGGCAACCCCTTCACCGTGGTGAGTTGCTATGTCCACTCCGGTGAGGCAGGCACACCCAAGCAGGATGCGAAGTATGGGTTCTTAGAGATCATGAACGCCCGAATGGCGGAGCTTGGTGCGCAAGATTCTTCTGCCGTTGTTCTCGGAGATCTGAACGTCGGGCACCGGACACTTGATATCAAGAACTGGAAGGGCAATCTCAAGAACTCTGGGTTCCTCCCTGAAGAGCGCGCCTACTTTGATGCCTGGATGGGCGCGGAGGACGCACCGGACTACAACACCGGTGGCGGCGGTCGCTTTGTTGATGTTGGTCGCGCTGCTCACCCCGAGGTAGAAGGCCCCTACACCTGGTGGAGTTGGCGAGGGAAAGCCTTCGATAACGATGCCGGGTGGCGTATTGACTACCACCTCGCTAACACCCCCCTCGCTAACACCGTCGTTTCCTACCGGGTGGATAGAGCACCCAGCTATGACACCCGGTGGTCAGACCACGCCCCCGTCATCGCTGACTACAACATCTAGTCCGTTACGCTTGCCCCTATGAGCACACCGAGGCTGTTTTCTGGCATGCAGCCGTCTGCAGACTCTTTACACCTCGGCAACTACGCCGGTGCTCTCATTCAGTGGATTGAGATGCAAAAGACGCACGATGCCGTCTTTTGTGTGGTCGATCTTCATGCGATTACCATCCCGCAAGACCCGAAGACACTCGCCGCCAACACGAGGCGAACCGCCGCCCAATACATCGCAGCAGGCATCGACCCTGACAAGTCCACCTTGTTTATCCAGTCCCACGTCCCCGCACACAGCGAACTCGCCTGGATCTTGAACACGGTCACCGGCTTTGGCGAAGCAAGCCGGATGACCCAGTTCAAAGACAAGTCCCAGAAGCAAGGCTCCGAGAACGCCACAGTCGGGCTCTTCACATACCCCATCCTGCAAGCCGCCGACATATTGCTCTATGACGCAAGCGTTGTGCCCGTGGGAGAAGACCAACGACAACACATCGAACTCACCAGAGACCTTGCCTTGCGGTTCAACCAACGTTTTGGCCAAACATTCGCAGTCCCCGAAGTCAAAATCATGGAGTCGGCGGCAAAAATCTACGATCTCCAAAACCCCGGTGCAAAAATGTCTAAGTCCGGGGATTCGCCCGCTGGAATCGTGTGGTTACTGGATGAGCCAGCGGTGATTACCAAGAAGATTAAATCTGCCGTCACCGACACAGACACAGAGATTAGGTTTGACGCATTGAACAAACCCGGTGTGTCTAACCTCCTCACCCTGCTATCGCTAGCCACGCACACGGCCATCCCTGCCCTGGAGACCCAGTACCAGGGCACTGGTTACGGTGCTTTGAAAACCGATGTTGTAGACGCTGTGGTTGAGCTCGTCACCCCGATCAGAGAGCGCTCGCACGAGCTTCTCAAAGACCCTGCTGAACTGGACCGCATCCTTGCTCGTGGCGCCGCAAAGGCCCGGGAGACCGCTGTAGCGACTCTCCATCGAGTCCATGATGCGGTGGGGTTCGCAAGACCCCAGCGCTCAGCCATCGCGTAGTGTTACCCCAATGAAGATCTCCGTTATTGGCTGTGGTTATTTGGGTTCCGTTCACGCAGCTTCGATGGCTGAGCTCGGTCATGAGGTCATCGGCGTCGATGTCGATCGCAACCGCATTGATCTCTTGTCTGCTGGCACTGCGCCCTTCCACGAACCAGGCTTTGAGGATTTACTCAGACAAAACTCTACAAAACTTACCTTCACAACAGATTTTTCAGCGCTGTCTGATGCACTTGTTCACTTCATCGCGGTGGGAACACCCCAGTCGGCTGATGGATCAGCCGACATGACCTATGTGAATGCTGCGATCGATGCTCTAATCCCCTACCTGGGCCCCGGTCATCTGGTTGTGGGGAAGTCGACAGTTCCCGTGGGGACAGCATCAAGGTTGTCCGGCGTAGTTACGGCAACCGGTGCTGTGCTGATGTGGAACCCTGAGTTTTTGCGAGAAGGCTTTGCGGTGCACGACACTCTCACGCCAGACCGCCTGGTTTATGGGGTTCCTGATGACGACACCGCAGAGTTTGCCGTCTCAACCCTTGATGCTGTCTATACCGACATTCTCAAAAGAGAAACCCCTCGCTTGATCATGAACTTTGCCACCGCAGAGTTAGTCAAGGTCGCAGCGAACTCCTTCTTAGCAACCAAGATTTCTTTCATCAACGCCATGGCAGAGATCGCTGACGCAACGGGCGCCAACGTCACCCAATTGGCAGACGCCATTGGTCATGACACCAGAATTGGCCGCCGGTTCTTGAACGCTGGTATTGGCTTTGGTGGTGGGTGCTTACCCAAAGACATCCGAGGTTTTGTTGCCAGGGCAGAAGAGCTGGGTGTTGGGGAGTCCCTAGCGTTCTTGAAAGACGTCGATGACATCAATATGCGAAGACGACAAAGGGTTGTTGACCTGGTCTTAGAAGAACTCGGTGGCCTGCAGGGTAAGAAGATTGCTGTGTGGGGTCTCGCGTTCAAACCCGACAGTGACGACATTCGTGACTCCCCTGCTCTCGATATCGTCGAATCTTTAGCTCGAGCAGGCGCAACCGTTGTTGGAGCCGATCCCGCTGCGAGTTCCGTCGCCGCGGCTCGTATCGAGAAGGCCGGATTGGCTGGGTCTGTCACCCTCACTTCTGACCATCTTGAAGCGACACGAGGAGTCGACGCCATAGTGGTGGGAACAGAGTGGCCGCAGTTTGTCCATGAAGACCCGGACACCGTGAAAACTCTCGTCTCACGCCGCCTGGTCATAGACGGCAGAAACTGTCTCGATGCGGACCGCTGGAAAAAAGCCGGCTTCCGCTATCTCGGAATGGGACGCTCTTAGTCCACCCAGTCAAAGCTTCGTGTGACGGCTTTCTTCCATTGCGCAAGGAGCTCTTCACGTTCAGCTGCGTCCATGTTGGGCTCGAACCTTTTGTCCTCACCCCATTTGCCGCGGAGCTCGTCGAGGCCTGACCAGTAGCCGACAGCTAAGCCAGCCACATACGCAGCCCCAAGAGCGGTGGTCTCGGCAACTATGGGTCTTACGACCGGTACCCCCAGGATGTCTGCTTGGAACTGCATCAGAGTTTCGTTCTGCACCATGCCACCATCAACTTTGAGCTCGAGCAGGTCAACGCCTGAATCGGCGTTGATGGCGTCGAGAACTTCCCTAGTTTGGAACGCTGTTGCCTCCAGTGCGGCTCTGGCGATATGGCCTTTGTTGATGAACCTGGTGAGTCCGACAATCACGCCTCTGGCATCAGAGCGCCAATACGGGGCAAACAGCCCGCTGAAAGCGGGAACGATATAGCAACCACCGTTATCGGGCACGCTCGCTGCAAGCGCCTCAACCTCAGAAGCGTCCGATATGAGGCCGAGGTTGTCTCGAAGCCACTGAATCAAAGATCCCGTGACCGCTATGGACCCTTCTAGGGCATAGCGGGGTGGCTCGCCACCAAGCTGGTAGGCGACGGTGGTGAGCAGCCCGTTCCGTGATTGGACGGGCTTATTTCCCGTGTTCACAATCAAGAAATTCCCGGTTCCATATGTGTTTTTTGACTCCCCAGCTTCAAAGGCAACCTGGCCAAAGGTGGCTGCTTGCTGGTCACCCAGAATGCCTGCGATCGGAACCTCCCTGAGCAGGCTCGAGGTGTGGGCATGGCCATAGACCTCTGATGAGGAGCGGATGTCTGGCAAGAGGGATTCGGGGATCCCCCACATGCCCAGAAGTTCCTGGTCCCAGGTGCAGGTGTGGAGGTCCATCAGCAGTGTCCGGCTTGCGTTCGTGACATCGGTGGCGTGAACGCCACCGTCGACCCCGCCGGTCAGGTTCCACACCACCCAGGAATCTAATGTTCCACAAGCAAGCTCGCCATTCTCTGCTGCTTGTCTGGCACCTTCTACGTTGTCGAGAACCCAGACGATCTTGCTGGCTGAGAAATACGTCGCAAGCGGTAGTCCACACCTCTCTCGAAAGAAGTCGCTGCCGTGGGAGGCCTCGAGCCGGTCAACGATGTCTTGTGTCCTGGTGTCTTGCCACACGATTGCGTTATAGACAGGCTCACCGGTGAGGCGGTTCCAGACAACGGAGGTTTCTCGTTGGTTAGTGATTCCTATGCCCGCAATATCGTGCCGGGTGATGTTCGCCCTAGACAGTGCTTCTCCCATGACCTCTCGGACATTAACCCAGATTTCTTGTGGGTCGTGCTCAACAAAGCCGGCTTGGGGAAGAAGTTGGTGGTGTTCCCGATTGCTCGAGGCAACAATGAGGCCATCGTGGTCGAAAATGATTGCCTTGGTGTTCGTCGTGCCCTGGTCAATAGAAAGAATGAAAGAGCTCACGGTGACGCCTCATTGTCATCTTGGGGGTCCATTTTCAGACCAGAAACCGTATAGTGAAGCATAGTAAACGTGCTCCGGGGTCAGTGTAAGTCTGAACCGGCGGTGATAGTCCGCGACCCGACTGCAGTGAAAACTGTTGGCGGTTGACTGGGTGGAACTCCCAGACCGACGGTTAAAGTCCGGATGATAGGGGACGTTTGTGACAGGCTAGGAAATTTTCTAGTCTGTGTTGGCGTTGTCTATTCCCGGAGCTTCCACCCAGTGGAGAAATGACCGGATGAGCCAACACAACCCAGAAAGCGCCACCGCTGTTGAGGCAGCAGCTATGAAGCGCGCGCTGGAGCTTGCGAAAAATGGCCCGCTCACCGGTGCTAACCCCCGCGTTGGCTGCGTCCTGCTTGATTCACACGGTGCCACCATCTCTGAGGGATGGCACCTCGGCCCTGGCACCCCGCACGCGGAAGTCGCCGCTCTAGAGGCGGCACGCACCTCAGGGATCGACACTCAGGGTCTCACCGCCGTCGTGACGCTCGAGCCCTGTTCTCACACGGGTAAGACGGGGCCTTGCGTGGAAGCGCTCATGGAAGCTGGCATTACCCGAGTGGTCTATTCGGTGATGGACCCCGGTTCCCACTCAAGCGGTGGCGCGCAGAAGCTTGCATCGTCTGGGGTTTCCGTTGTCCATGGAGTCATGGAAGATGCCGGCATGGCCCTCATTGAGCGTTGGTTTGTATCAACAAAGCGCCAGAGCCCCTGGGTCACGCTCAAATGGGCCATGTCCTGGGATGGCAGAGCGGCCGCCGCTGACGGCACCAGCCAATGGATCACCGGTAAGGGCGTGCGTGCCATGGTGCACCAGGCACGCACCGACCACGATGTGATTGTGGCTGGAACCAATACCGTCCTGGTGGATGACCCCAGTTTGACTGCCCGCACACCCGATGGCGGGCTGTATGACGACCAGCCCTTGGCTGTCGTAGTGGGCGCGCGTGAAGTTCCTAGTGACGCTCGAGTTCGCTTGCACCCGGGAGGCTTCGCACAGCACCACAGTCACGATCTTGGGTCGCTTGTGGGGGACCTGTTTCGTGATGGCAAGCGCAGCGTCTATGTCGAAGGTGGCCCGACGCTCGCTTCAGCGTTTTTGAGAGAAGGGCTGGTTGATGAAATACACATCACTGTCGGGCCTGTGTTGCTGGGGGGCCCCATGACAGCTGTGACGGACCTTGGCGTGTCAACCATGGCGGAAGGTATCGCTTTGGACATACGAGAAGTAACCCGATTCGATGACGACGTTGTCGTCATCGCTCGCTTGAGTGGAAGAGGACTCTAGATGTTTACCGGTTTGATTGAAGAAATTGGCACCATCCAGGCGATGGAGCCCCATGGTGATGGCGCCCGGGTAACAATTGCCGCCACTACCGTGCTCCTCGATGTCGCTCACGGTGATTCCATCTCCGTGAGCGGAGTGTGCCTGACGGCAACGAGTTTTGATTCCACGCACTTTGTCGCCGACGTGATGCAGGAGACCATCAACCAGACCACCGCTGCCTCGTGGGCTCCCGGAATGACTGTGAACCTAGAACGGGCCGCAAAACTGGGTGATCGCTTAGGTGGCCACATCGTTCAAGGACACGTGGATGCGATCGGAGAAGTGTTGGCTATTACCCCTGGCGATAAATGGAGTGTGCAACGAGTATCGCTCTCCCCCGATATTGCACCCCTCGTTGCTCACAAAGGCTCGATCTGCATTGACGGCGTTTCCCTCACCGTGTCTGGTGTGGGAAGAGACTGGGCTGAGGTTTCTTTGATTCCAGAGACCCTTGGTTCCACCACGTTGGGTAGTGCTGTCGCGGGTGACACAGTAAACATCGAGACTGATGTTCTCGCCCGCCAAGTAATGCGGCTTCGAGAATTCATGACCGAGGAGGTCACCAGATGAGTATCGGAACCATCGATGAGGCACTTGAGCACCTGCGCCTTGGTCGCCCCATCATCGTCGTTGATGACGAGGCCAGGGAAAACGAGGGTGACATTATTTTGAGCGCCCAGCTGGCAACACCCGAATGGGTGGGCTGGACGATCAGGCACTCCTCTGGCTATCTCTGCGCTCCCATGCCCGCAGAGCGGGCAGAGTCATTGAACTTGCCACAGATGGTCGAGCACAACGAAGACCCGCGGAAAACGGCCTACACGGTGTCCGTCGACGCCGCCACCGGAATAACGACCGGCATTAGCGCATCGGATCGAACGAGAACGTTTCGCGTTCTTGCCGACCCTCTCTCGATCCCTTCATCTTTGATCAGACCCGGTCACATCGTTCCCTTGAAGGCTGCAGCCGGGGGCGTTCGCGAACGCCCCGGACACACAGAAGCAGCAGTCGAACTAATGCAGCTCGCTGGATTAGAGCCCGTCGCCGTTATCGGCGAGGTTGTCGGCGATGACGGCGAACTCTTGCGCTTACCAGCACTGCTCGACATGGGCGAGGCACAAAACATCCCCGTCATCACCATTGCTCAGTTGCTCAAGGAGCTCAATAACCAGGAGCCAGGGGCTGACCGCCGCACCCCTAGGCACCACCCCGTTGCTGACCAGAGGGTCATCTTTGAGGTGGAGACCAGGGTCCCCACTGAATTTGGTGTGTTTGACCTGCACGCCTATCGTGACCGCGCTACGGGTGCCGATCACATTGCGATTGTCTCTGGGCAACCCCACGATGGCATGCTCGTTCGGCTGCATTCTGAATGTCTCACGGGTGAGGCAATGGGTTCTCTGAAATGTGAGTGTGGCCCACAGCTTCGTGTTGCCATGCAGCGCATTGATGCCGAGGGCGGCATGGTCATCTACCTTCGAGGCCACGAAGGCCGAGGCATTGGTTTGGTCAACAAGTTACGGGCATACCGGCTTCAAGAAGTCGGATTAGACACTCTGGATGCGAACCTAGCCCTTGGCCTCCCCGCTGACGCGAGGGACTACGGCGCAGCCGCAGCCATCCTTGCTGACATGGGAGTGAGCTCGGTCCGGTTGCTGAGTAACAACCCAGAAAAGCGCCGTCAATTAGAAACCCACGGTATCGAGGTGGCCGAGCTGGTTCCTCTGGTTGTGGGTGTCGGAGAAGTGAATACCGCATACCTCGAAGCCAAACGTGACCGGATGGGCCACCACTTGCCCGGCGAACTAGAAACCGGCGCCATCGTGTTGCCCCAGGAAGGAACAAACCCATGAGTGGACACGGTTCACCAGACGTGGCTCTAGAAGGAGCTCACGCACTGCGGGTCACCATCGTTTCTGGCCAATGGCATAAAGAGATAGCTAACGGCCTGCTTGCAGGGGCGGTTCGGGTTCTCGAAACCAACAATGTGACATATGAGGTGCTGCATGTTCCTGGCTCCTTTGAGCTACCCGTGGTGGCCAAGGCAGCATTGGATGCAGGTGCCGATGCCGTTGTGGCATTGGGTGTCATCATTCGAGGCGGAACACCACACTTTGACTATGTCTCCTCCGCTGCGACAACGGGTCTCACGAATGTTGCTCTGGCCACCGGAAAGCCAGTCGGCTTTGGAGTATTGACCCTCGATGACGAACAGCAAGGGCTCGATAGAGCTGGGCTTCCTTCTTCCCTCGAAGACAAAGGTGGAGAGGCTGCCGAGGCAGCCCTCTCCACTGCACTGACGCTTCGGGGCCTGAAGCGCTCCTGAGCCCTGGTTATCCGCTGAGCGAACACCAAGCTCGAGTGGCCCTCGATGGGGCACACTAAGAGGGTGAGTATGGGTTTGGGAGGCAGGGCGTCTAGGTCCACATCGAATAAAGATCCTGATGGTGGGCCACGGGCTAAGTTCTCTGACCTCTTCCCCTTCCTGCTGGAGCATAAGAAGGTTCTCTCTTTTGTCATTGTGCTGAGCGCCCTCGGTGCGCTTGCATCCCTCGCGCAACCACTCGTGGTCAGCCAAGTCATCACGGCAGTGGGTGACGGTCTGGAGCTTGGGAACCTCGTCTATGTCTTGATTGCCCTGGTCGTGGTTTCGGCCCTACTGTCTGGTTTCCGGCACTACCTGTTGCAGCGAACAGGGGAAGGTGTCGTGCTGTCCAGTCGCAAAAAACTGGTCGCTCGCATGCTAAATCTGCCGATCACGCAGTTTGATCAGCGTCGAACCGGTGACCTCGTGTCTCGGGTGGGAAGTGACACCACGCTGCTTCGAGCAGTGTTGACCCAGGGTTTTGTGGAAGCAATCGGTGGCACGCTGACCTTTGTGGGAGCCGTTGTGGCCATGATCTTCTTAGACTCTCTGCTCTTTGGCCTCACCGCACTCGTCGTGGCTGTTGCCGTCATCACTGTTGTCACACTCTCCAGGCGGATTCGAGTGGCAAGCCGGAAAGCTCAAGAGAGGGTCGGAGACCTCGCTGCCAGCGTTGAGCGCGCGATTAGTGCCGTTCGCACCGTCCGAGCCACCAACGCAACCGAGCGCGAAGTACTCGCTGTTGAAAAAGATGCTGAGGCTGCCTGGCGAATGGGCATCCAGGTTGCCCGTATTTCCGCGCTGGTGGTTCCCATCTCAGGTATTGCTTTGCAGGTGGCGTTCTTGGTGGTGCTCGGGGTGGGCGGGTATCGGGTTGCGAGCGGCGCTCTTGATATCTCGAACCTGGTGGCCTTTATCTTGTTCCTCTTCATGATGATCATGCCTCTGGGTCAAGCGTTTGGAGCGATTAACTCCATCAACCAAGCCCTAGGCGCGATGGGAAGAATCCAAGAAATTATCGACCTCCCTGGCGAAGCGGAGTTCGATGACACTCACAATTCACTCGAAAAAGTGGGTGGTACCAACACGGCGATGATTGCGTTTCGAAACGTCACCTTCCGGTATCCAGAAACAGCTCATAAGACTGAAGCCGAAAAGCTCGTTGCAGAAACGATCGGAGAAGACGCGCTCAGTGCCATCTCGAGAGGACCGATCACGGCAGAAATACCCCTGGATGACCTCAAGGATCGATTGGTTCTCGATTCGGTCTCGTTTACTATCCCCCAAGGCTCCCGCACAGCACTGGTGGGCCCAAGCGGCGCCGGTAAAAGCACGGTCTTATCGCTCGTTGAGCGCTTCTATGACCCGGTTGCTGGCTCCATAGAGCTTTTAGGCACCGACATCACCACGATTGCAAGAACTGAGCTCCGCGCCATGATGGGCTACGTCGAACAGGACGCCCCTGTCCTGGCTGGAAGCATTCGCGACAACCTTTTACTGGGAAGCCCCAACGCCACAGATGACGACTGCAAGGCTGTGCTCGCCCAAGTGAACCTGACCGAGGTGCTCGAGCGCGACCCACAAGGCTTAGACGCTCCTGTGGGGGAGGCAGGCGTCATGCTGTCTGGTGGTGAGCGCCAACGCCTGGCTATCGCCAGGGCCCTGCTCGCAGGGCCCCCTATCTTGCTCTTGGATGAGTCAACATCCTCGCTCGATGGAGCAAATGAACAGCTCATGCGAGAAGCCATTGATCAGGTTGCCACCAACCGCACCTTGGTTGTGATTGCTCACCGGCTCTCCACCGTGGTGGACTCAGACCAAATCATTGTCTTGGACCACGGAAAGGTCGTCGGAGTGGGCACCCACTCGGAGCTTGTGAAATCCACACCGCTGTATCGCGACCTGGCAAAGCACCAGCTCCTGGTCTAACTAGCTGGGACTGTGCTCCACTTGAGCGCCCTTTGTGGAAAGCTCTGTGAGCGCCTCAGCCCCAGCCACGGGTGACACTGCGGCGATGAGGTCATCGAGAACCCGAACCTCGAAACCCAGGGACAGGGCGTCCCTGGCGCTCGCTAGCACGCAGTGGTCTGTGGCAATGCCGACAACATCGACACTCGTCACACCAGCGGCTTCGAGAACCTGCTGTGCGGTGCGCCCGTCCTCGGTGGCGCCCTCGAAGAGGGAGTAGGCAGGTATGCCCTGGCCTTTCTTGATCTCATGGGTCAAGGATGTGGTGTCGAGGTCTGGGTGGTAGTTGGCACCACTCGTGCCCGCCACACAATGAACAGGCCAGTTCGTCACAAAGTTGGGGGCTTCGCCTTCTGGCGCAAAGTGGCCTCCATTGTCGTTATCGGGGTCGTGCCAATCCCTGGAGGCAATAATCAGCGGATAATCCTGGGCAGAGTGCTCGAGGAATGAAGTTATGCCTTTGGCAACCGCCTGGCCGCCCACAACTCCTAGAGCACCGCCTTCACAGAAGTCGTTTTGGACATCCACGATTAACAAAGCACGCATTGTCAGCACCCCTCCACGGTCTTGGTGGTTAGAAGTTTGCCAGGTTTTCTCCGCAGGTGTACAGGCCAGTGACAACAGTTTCAATGGCGTCCTTGGTGGCATCATCCACCTCACCAGTAGAAAAAAAGCTAAAGGCTAGATCGGTGCCATCTAATGCGGCGACAAACCCTGCCAGCGAACGAACTCCCTCAATGCTTCCGGTTTTCGCAAAAACGTGCCCTTGAGCAACGTTATTCGCCGCGGTGAAACGGTCTTTGAGAGAGCCATCGGTTCCTGCAACAGAAAGTCCGTCCCGCACCAGATTCAGTGGTGGTGGGCTTCGATAGACCTCGGTCAAAAGATTCGTGATGTATCGGGGCTCCACTTGATTGAGGCTGCTCAGTCCCGAACCATCCTGAATCGACACCTGGTCGCTGCCAAACCCTCTCGAAGCCAACGTGCCAGCCAGAGCCTCCTGAAGAGTCTCTGACCCGCCACCCAGCCCCACAGCAAGCGACACATGACGAGCGAGCATCTCTGCCAGGGTGTTGTCGCTTTCTTTGAGCATGTAGCTCGTGAGCTCAGAAACAGGCTGGGACAAGACGGATCCCAACACCCTGGAACCAGGCTCAGCGGTTCCCTCGGTGATAGCGACAAACCGTGCGGTATTGCCCGCTGTCCGTAAGGCACTGACGAACGCCCGGGCAGCCTTGTCGCTGGCATCGTTGCCACGACGGCTGATGGGTGCCGAGGGATTTTGGCGGTCACCATCAATCTGAAGTGGTGTTACCTGAGAGATAAAGCCATTCGCCCGTGCATCGCTCTTCCAGGACTCATCCCAGTCGTCCTCGCTGCTCCACAAAGAAGCATCAACGATGACTTCTGTGATCCTGACTCTGGCGCCATCCGCCAACCCCTCAGAAAAAGCGGCAATGGTTTGCTCCGCTAGATCTGCGAGTTTTGGTGCCCCCACATACACGCTCTGAGCCCCGGCGGGGAGCGAACTCAGGGTCGCATCACCGCCTGCAACCAACACGACACTGGCGGGGTTTGAGGATGCGACAACCTTTGTCTCAAATCGAGTGTCCGGACCTAGGGCGCTTAGGGCCGCTGTCGCAGTGAGAATTTTCAAGATGCTCGCTGGCGTGACGCTCGTGTCCTCATTTCTGGAAAACAACACAGCACCGCTCTGGGGGTCCACCACCACACCGGCAAATGTTGCTAATGCCGGGTTGGTTGCCAGGTCATCGATCGAACACGTTCGAACCCTGATGGGCTGACCAGCTGTGATCGGCTGGGCTCTGGTGTCAGACACCGCAACGGCACTCTGGTCTGCAGCCAGTTCGGCTTCGATATCAAGAATGCTTGTTCCTTGGAGCGCGTATCCAGCTCCGAAAGTAGCACCGAGCAGCACTACCCCCGCCAGGGACACAGCCGAGACAACGACAATCTTTGCACCCTTGGACCTGGTCGGCAACGGAGGCGTCTGTGACATATTGCCCACACTATCGAGCATTTAGGCGGTAGCTGAGGAGGCAAGGTCGGCTAAAAAGTCCGCCGACCACCTAGAAACATCGTGCTTTGCGCCAAAGCCTCGAAGAGCCGCCATGCGCGAACCAATCTCTATCGAATCCATCGTCAACGCTTGTAAGAGCGCTCGAGCCAGTGCTGCAGGGTCCCTTGGGTCTGCCAAGACAGCGTCAGGCATTTGATCGGCAGCTCCGGTTTCGGTGCTCAGAACCAGAACACCAGAGTTGTCCCTGGTGCAGGCAATAAATTCTTTTGCAACCAGGTTCATGCCATCCCGAAGAGCGCTCACCACCATCACATCCGCCGCAACAAAAAGCGCGAGCATTTCGTCCCTGGGCAGGTTCTCGGCGATATACCGCACCACACCGCCCCCAGAAAGCTGGGTGTGGTTGTGGTTGATGCGAGCAACAATGCTGTCAATGCGTTCCCGAAGTTCTTGGTAAGAGGAAACGTTTTCGCGGCTGGGACTTCCTGCCTGAACAAAGACAACGTCAGAGGCCGAAACCTGGCCGGAATCAAGAAGCTGTTCGAATGCCTCTAAGCGCTCGGGTATTCCCTTGGTGTAGTCAATGCGATCCACACCCAACAGAACCTTTCGAGGGTTACCCCACGACTCCCTAAGTTCCACAGCTCTTTGGTGAGCCCCAGGTCGTCCTGCCTGTTCGGCAACAGCATCAAAATCAATGGAGATGGGGTAAGTGCCGACCCTCGGGTTATGGCTCGCAGTCTCTCGTGCATAATTCTTGAGAGCGGCCCGGAAATTCTCGCTGTCGCTTTCTCTCTGGAACCCCACCAGGTCGGCAGAGGCAAGACCTTCGACAATCTGCTGCGCCTCGGGAAGGTCCGAAAGGATCTCAAGCGGAGGAAAAGGGATGTGGTGGAAATAGCCGACCGTAACATCCGGCCGCAGTGACTTCATCATCTGCGGCAGCAGCATGACTTGATAGTCGTGCACCCACACCACCCCACCGGGAGCCACCAGGGCCGCCACGTGCTCGGCAAACCTTTGATTAACACTGCTGTAGGCATCAAACCACCCTTGGTGGACCTGATGGGGAACCCCCACGTGGTGAAAAAGCGGCCACAGCGTGCTGTTGCTGTAGCCCTCGTAGTGGGCATCCGCCAGCTCCGTCGATAAGGGGACAGGGAAAACCGTAATTCCCTCGACCACCAGGGGTGGCGCGTGTGAATCATCGGAGCCGGACCACCCCACCCACGCGGCTTTCTTACCCGCCAATGCCGGAGCTACGGCTGCAACCAAACCACCCGGTGAGAGGGTCGAGACTGTCTCACCGTTTGGACCCTTGCGTGACACAACAGGAAGTCGATTGGAGACAACAACGAGCGCAAAGCTCTGGTCGCTGTGTGTGTGGCTCACTCGTTTGAGGTTATCAGGCCGTATTTTCCACACTACCCGTGCAAAATAAATCAGCCAGCATTAGAGTGAGGGACGTGAGAGGGTTCCTCTTGAGTGGCACGTTCCTCAGCGCAATCGCCGCGGGGATTAGCTTGTTGCGCAAAACAGGACGTGGCCCCTTCACCTGGCAGGTTGCACTGCTGTGGGCGAGCTGGGCTATTTCGTTGATTCTTGCGATCATTGCCCTGCGGGAGAAGCGCGAAAAATAGGAACCAGGGCCGGCTACGGGACTTGAACCCGTAACCTTCCGATTACAAGTCGGATGCGCTACCAATTGCGCCAAGCCGGCACGCTTGCGAGAGTCCGCGAAGCTGCTCACAGACTACCGCGACGCTGAGTCTTAGCCGCCGTTTTCTAAGGAGGCTACAAACGTTGCGAGGTCCCCGTGCACCTCAGGCTGGTAGAGCTTTCCATTCACCAAGACTGTGGGTGTTCCGGTGATTCGCGAAATCTCACTGTTGCGAACAGGGAGTGGTCCGGTGCTCATAGCCCTTGCAGTGGCCTGGGAGACCCAGTTTGCAAAGGTCTCGTCCTTGATGCATTGCTCAATCGCAGCGGTGTTCGTCGCACCAGACTGCTCGACCAACTGCATCAATTCCTGATCAGTCAACTCAAACTTCTCAGGAGGAGTGGGCTGGTTTGCCAGCACACGATCGCTATAGCCGAAGAAAGAGTCTGGGGAGTGCTCCGCAACACAGGCAGCACTGTTTGCCGCCCTGCTGGCATAGCGGGTTCCCGCGGTCTGAGCGTCACGGAAAGACAGGATGTGGTATTCAACTGTGGCGGTCCCGTTCTCGAGCCACGTCTCAAAGAGCGGTCCGTACTGGCCCTCGAACGAAGCGCACGCAGGGCAGGAGTAGTCGATAAAGACATTGATGGCGGGAATTCCCTCGGGGTTGGCCTCAGACACGATGGGCTGGGCATCTGGTGCCAGAGCCGGGGTCCGGACCGCAGTAAAACCTTCACCGATTTTGATTCCATCGCTTTGCATGTTCGCGGGGCCAGGACCTGGAGGGCGCAGGGAGGAGAGAATAAAGACGGTCACGACGGCAATGATGGCGATCACGCCAACAGCGAGTGAGCCTTGAATCAGAACTTTGCTGCGCTTGGCCTTCTTGGTCTGCTGCTCGCGCATGGCGCGGGCCTTTTCCCTGGCTTCGACTCGCTTTTCGTTCTTGGAGGGACGTGATTCAGTGGGGTTCATCAGTTATCTCATTTCAACGGCTACCCCGCTGTGGGGCTGGGAGGACATCACCCAGGGTGACAGACGAAAACTAAGAACAGCCTTAGAAAGTCACCAGTGCGCCATCATACCCGGCTCACTCTCATGATGCCTATTTCAATTTTCACAGGCTTCGGGGTTTTTCACCCTTCGGCCAAGACCTGACATACTGTGGGGAGTCCGGCGGTTTCAGTGATGATCCCACCGGCACCCTATTCACTACGGATCGTCCGGCACGTACCTGCCGGTGAAGGAGAAACATCATGGCGTCTGTGACGTTTGACAAAGCAAGCCGCACCTACCCGGGAACCCCCATGCCGGCAGTAGATGCTCTCGAACTTACTGTCGATGACGGCGAGTTTTTGGTTCTCGTTGGCCCCTCCGGGTGTGGCAAGTCCACTTCCCTGCGCATGTTGGCCGGCCTCGAAGAAATCGACGACGGACGCATTCTTATCGGTGATAGAGATGTCACCGACGTTGCTCCGAAAGACCGCGACATCGCCATGGTCTTCCAGAACTACGCTCTCTACCCCCACATGACTGTCGCTGAGAACATGGGCTTTGCCCTGAAAATCGCCGGCATCAACAAGGACGGGCGTCACAAGCGCGTTGTCGAAGCAGCAAAGCTGCTCGACCTCGAGCCCTACCTCGACCGCAAGCCGAAGGCTCTCTCCGGTGGTCAGCGCCAGCGTGTTGCCATGGGTCGCGCCATTGTGCGTGAGCCTCAGGTCTTCCTGATGGACGAGCCCCTGTCCAACTTGGACGCCAAGCTCCGCGTGCAGACCAGAACTCAGATTGCCTCACTCCAGCGTCGACTCGGCGTGACCACTGTGTATGTGACCCACGACCAGACTGAAGCGCTCACCATGGGTGACCGTATCGCTGTGTTGAAGGATGGCGTCTTGCAGCAGGTGGGAACCCCTCGCGACCTCTACGAGGCCCCCTCCAACGCCTTCGTAGCCGGCTTCATTGGCTCCCCCGCCATGAACCTTTTCGATGCCGATGTCGTCGGAGACGGCGTTCAGTTCGGAACGGCAACCGTCCCGGTCACCCGCGAGACTCTCGCTGCAGCCAGCGGCTCCAGGCTCACCGTGGGTATCCGCCCCGAAGACTTGACCGTGTCAACCACCGGTAAGGGCCTGCAGACGACGGTAGACCTGGTGGAAGAACTGGGTGCCGATGGTTACCTCTACGGCCACACCGAAGTCAACGGCAAAAACATCGAATTGGTTGTTCGCGTTGACGGACGTAACCACCCCATGGCCGGCGACAAGATTGCGCTGTTGCCTGTTGAGCACCACATTCACGTCTTTGACACCGCATCTGGTCTTCGCATCAGCAAAGAGGCAATCGCACCAACCAGGTAGTTGTTTCGTGTGGGGTTGCCAAAGTCAGCTTTGGCAACCCCACACGTGCATAAGGAGGGTTCAACACTCATGAGTGGTTCACTCTCCATCACCGCCTCGATGGCAAGCCCCGAGCTGTTAGAACTCCCGTGGGATGTTCTGCTCGAGGAATGGCCGGATGAAAATATTGCTGCCCTGCCTAAAGGCATCTCTCGTCACACGGTTCGGTTCATTTATATGGGCAAGCACATCGTGGCGGTCAAAGAGACAACAGAAGCACTCGCTATTCGCGAGTACGACATGTTGCGGAAACTAGACCGCCTCGATGTCCCCTGCGTCGAACCCGTGGGGATTGTGTCTGGCCGGGTAACCAAAGACGGCGAGGAGCTCCCCACAGCGCTCGTCACGAGACACCTCAGGTTCTCCCTGCCCTATCGGGCGCTGTATTCCCAGACCCTGAGACCCGACACCGCCACCAGACTTGCTGATGCCCTCGCTGTCTTGCTCGTGCGACTTCACATTGTGGGCTTCTTCTGGGGGGACGTGTCGTTGTCCAACACCCTGTTTAGGCGAGATGCCGGCTCCTTTGCCGCGTACCTCGTGGACGCGGAAACCGGTGAGCTGATGCCGGGCTCCCTGTCTGATGGTCAGCGAGAGAACGACCTAGAAATAGCCAGGGTCAACGTTGCTGGTGAGCTGATGGACCTCCAAGCTGGCGGCCGACTCGATGAGGACATCGACCCTGTTGAGGTTGCCAACTCAATCCTGCTCTCCTACCGCTCACTCTGGAGTGAGCTGACCGGCTGGGAAAGCTTCGACCAGGCAGATCGTTGGAGAATTGCTGAGCGAGTTCAAAGGCTCAATGAACTGGGTTTCGATATCGAGAACTTGGCTATCACGAGTGACGAGAGCGGAAGCACGCTTCAGATTCAGCCGAAGGTTGTGGACGCTGGCCACCACACCAGGCGCCTGTTGCGCCTCACCGGCATTGATGCCGGTGAGAACCAGGCCAGGCGCTTGCTCAATGACCTCGACTCCTACAGGGCCGTGAACTATCCCGATGATGACGTTGATGAAGAAATGATTGCCCACGAGTGGCTGAGTGACGTGTATGACGCTGTTATTCGGGCTATCCCCAAGGAATACCGCGGAAAGCTAGAGCCACCTGAGATGTTTCACCAATGGCTCGAGCACCGAGCTAAACGGTCTCAGGAAGTGGATCGCAAGCTCAGCCGAGAAGAAAGCGTCCAGTCCTACATCGAAGACGTCTTGCAACACCGGCGGGACGAAGCGATGGTCACGGGACCACCCACGGAAGCCATCACTATGCCGAACCCCACCATCGAGCTCAACTGGCGAGATCGAATTTAGGGTTTCTTCGCTGCCAAGCGCTGGCGTGCTACTTCATACAGCACCACGCTCGCAGCAATTCCGGCGTTCAACGACTCGGCTTTGTCGCTAATCGGTACAGACACGACCACGTCACAGGTTTCTTGAATCAACCGCGAGAGCCCCTTGCCCTCACTGCCGACCACAATGACCAAGCGTTGTCCAGCTATGTCAGCCCCTGGCAGGGAAACATCCCCATCGCCGTCTAGGCCAATAACAAAGTAACCACGCTCCTGGAAGGCCTTCAGCGTTTGCGTGAGGTTTGCGGCCATCGCAACAGGGGTGCGGGCGATTGCACCAGCGGAGGTCTTCCACGATGCGGCGTTAACCCCCACGGATCGACGCTTGGGAACAATCACACCACTGCCGCCAAAGGCGGCCGTGGAGCGAACGATGGCACCGAGGTTCCTAGGGTCCGTCACTCCATCAAGAGCAACAAACACCGGGGCAACAGAGCCACGTTCCGCCTTTTCCGCAACATCCATGGGGTGCGGGTAGATATACGGGGGAACACTGAGCACGATTCCCTGGTGAACGGTGTCAGGACCGGTCATCCGGTCAAGCTCGGGTCGGGGAACCTCTAGCAGCGGAATAGAGCGCTTGTTGGCTAACGCGAGTGCTTCTCGCACTCGATCATCCATATCAATCTTGGTCGCAAGGTGCAGGGTGGTCGCTGGAATTTTTGCCCGAAGGGCTTCGAGAACTGCATTACGGCCGGTCACCATTTCGGTGTCTGAATTCAATGGCTTGACCGTGCGCTTCACGGGTCGAGGCGCTGTGCCTCCAGGGGTTTGGCCAAAACGAGCCTTCGCTGAATCGAGACGGTCTTTGGCGGCTTTGCGCTTACCCGCGGGGTGCCAGGAGCGATCCTCTGCCTTCGGGGTGGGGCCTTTTCCTTCGAGGGCCCTTCGGCCGTGGCCGCCGGTCCCTGCCAGAGGCGCCTTCTTTGGTTTACGAGAAGTCGGGTGTCCTTGTTTAGCCACGGAGACTCCATGTGCTGCCCGATGGACCGTCGTTTACGTCGATGCCTGCCGCATCAAGAGCATCGCGCAGTGAATCAGACAGGGCAAAGTTCTTCTCGGCCTTTGCCTGCCATCTCAAAGAAATCATCGAATCCACCACAGCACCAAGCGCCTCATCACTGTTCGCATTACCTTCACTCCACTTGGGACCAAGTGGGTCTACTCCCAAAACTGCGACCATCGCCCGCACCTCGGACAGGTGCAACTGGGCTTGGTCTCTCTCTTCTGAATCTAGTGCCTGATTCCCCAAGCGCACCCCATCGTGCAGAACTGCCAGTGCGCTCGGAATAGAGAGGTCGTCATCCATAGCGGTCGCAAAAGCGTCGGGGACGACACCGGGCGCTAGGTCCAACCCTGCCTGAGCGCCCCGGTTCAGGAAACCCTCAATCCTCGAAAACGCTGCGTGGGCTTCGGTTATGAAGCCCTCGTGGATATCAAGCTCCGAGCGATAATGAGCGCTGGCAAGCGCGAACCGCACAACAATCGGTCGGGCGCCGGCTAACAGGTCACTCGCAAGAACGCTGTTGCCCAAAGACTTAGACATCTTCTGGCCATTCACAACGACCAGTGCGTTGTGAAGCCAGTAGTTGGCGTATTCATGGCCGGCGGCCAAGGACTGAGCAAGCTCATTCTCGTGGTGGGGAAAGCGCAAATCCACTCCACCACCGTGAATATCAAAGTGTGATCCGAGGTACCGTGTCGACATGGCCGAGCATTCGATGTGCCATCCTGGTCGGCCGGCTCCCCAGGGAGCAGGCCAGGCCGCGGTTGCTGGCTCGTGTGACTTGTGGCCTTTCCAGAGGGCGAAGTCCTCGGGGTTCTTTTTCGCAGAATTTCCGCCCTCACCCTGTTGCAGGTTTTCCACGCTCTGATTCGTAAGCTCGCCATAGCGTGGCCACTGGGAGACATCGAAGTAGACGTCCCCCGAGCCGTCCTTCGCCACATAGGCATGATTGCTCTCGATCAGCTGGGTGATCATCTCGACCATGGCCGGGATATCACCCGTTGCCCGAGGCTCTCTGGTTGGCGGAAGAACGTTCAGCGCAGCGGTTGCTGTGTGAAATTCGGTTTCCACTCGCTCCGCGAGTGCCCACCACTGCTCACCGGTTTCGAGAGCTTTTTCCAAAATCTTGTCATCAATGTCGGTGACATTTCGAATCAGAGTGACATCTAAGCCTCGATAGCGAAACCACCTGGCCCACAGGTCATAGACCAGTGCGCTTCGCAGGTGCCCTACGTGCGGGGCAGATTGAACCGTGGGTCCACAGACATAGAGCGAAACGGACCCCGGGACGAGTGGAACAAAGTCCACGGTCTCTTTTCGCTTTGAGTCATACAGTCTGATGGCCACCGCTTCATGCTAGCGAGAGAGCGGGATTCCACGGTCTCGCCAAGCCACGACCCGGCAGATAGCTATAGGGGGGCAAGAACAGCAGTGGCGAGGGCTGCAGCGCCCTCACCACGACCCGTGAGGCCCAGGCCATCGGTTGTCGTCGCACTCAACGCCACCGGAGCCCCCACAAGGTCGCTCAGAACTTTCTGCGCTTCGTCTCGCCTCGGTCCGATCTTCGGGGAGTTTGCCATCACTTGGACCCCCACGGAGACAACCTTGAATCCAGCGTCGCGGACTAAGCCCAGTGCGTGAGTAAGAAAAACCGAGCTTCTGGCCCCTGCAAATTCTGGTCGATCAGATCCAAAGTGCGCACCTAAGTCGCCCATGCCAGCCGCTTGAAGCAGCGCATCCACGATCGCGTGCACGACGACGTCCCCATCACTGTGGCCTTGTAAACCTTTTTCGCCAGGCCATTCCAGACCCGCTAACCACAAGGGGGAATCGGCATCAAACCGGTGCACGTCCATGGCTGTTCCCACTCGAGAGCTCTGTCCTCCAGCCACCACCATCCGTGCTCGCTCGAGGTCTTCGCGGTAGGTGATCTTGAAACCCTGTGGATTACCGGCAACAGTCACAACATCGTGGCCAGCAGCGCGCATCACAGAGGCGTCATCGGTGAAGTCCCCAGAAATATTTTTGTATGCCTCCAGCAGATCTGCGGTTCTAAAGCCCTGTGGAGTTTGAACCACACCCAGCTCTGCTCGGTCGACTCCATCGCTAGTGACCCTTGTGTCAGCATCAACTCGCACCAGGGTGTCGACAACCGGTAAAACGGGAATAGCGGCGCTCTGGCCATGAGACAGAGCGTCAGCCACCCGCTCAAAAACCTCGAGCGGCATCAGTGCTCGAGCAGCATCATGAATAAGCACGGTCGAAACATCAGGGCTGAGCGCGGCCATCCCGTTTCGCACACTCTGAGTCCGAGTCGCACCGCCAGGGACAGCAGTGACGGGGTGGACAGAGTGGCTACTGAGATCCTGCGCTGGTTTCATCCACCCCTCCGGGGCGACCACAACAATGATGCAGTGTCTTGTCCACGCATTCAGCGTGGAAATACACGCCTCAAGGATGGTTTCGGTGCCCAAGGAGACAAACGCTTTTGGCGCCTTGGACCCCAGGCGCACTCCGCTTCCGGCCGCGACAATGATGACCGCGGTGGTGACAACCGAAGTGGTCACGTGTCGTGGCCTTCTACTACTCCGCTAGGACGCGAGAACTTCGTCGAGAACCGTCGAAGCTTTTTCTTCGTCAGTCTTTTCGGCAAGCGCAAGCTCAGAGATCAAAATCTGACGAGCCTTGGCAAGCATTCTCTTCTCCCCAGCGCTCAGACCGCGATCCTGGTCGCGCCTCCAGAGGTCGCGGACGACTTCAGACACCTTGATGACGTCGCCGGAGGCGAGCTTTTCGAGGTTCGCCTTGTACCGACGAGACCAGTTCGTGGGCTCCTCGGTGAACGGCGCACGAAGCACCTCAAAAACCTTGTCGAGGCCTTCTTTGCCAATAACGTCGCGAACACCCACCAGGTCGATATTGTCGGCGGGGACCTCGATGGTCAGATCGCCTTGTTTAACATTCAATTTGAGGTACATCTTTTTCTCGCCCTTGATGGTACGAGTCTTGACCTCAGTGATAGTGGCCGCTCCATGATGGGGGTAAACCACTGTTTCGCCAACTTCAAACAACATGAAAGAAATCCTTTCCCAGCCTGCATTTTAGCACAGCTACTTCCCAGCATTCTTCGGGCCTTCAAGCAGCCCCAGCCGCCAAGAGAAAAGGTCGCCGGCTCATTTTCGGCTAGGCTGAGAGGTGTCTCCGCGGGTCGTGGGACCGCGGGGGCAAAGCCTCATAAGCCGTCGAAAGGATAGCTTTCGTGCAACGCCGATTCTTGCAGCCCCTGGCCCTAGCCATCGCAATTGTGGCTGGCACAACCGGATGCACCTTGGGTGCCGAAGTTGCGACGATGAAGCAATATGACCCCTCCGATGGCGTCAGTGCGAACGTGGGCGAACTGGCTTTACGAAACATTCTTCTCATCAGTAACGAACAGGGCGAAGCCAACCTGGTGATGACCGTTGTCAACAACAGTGGCAGCACCATCAGCCTCAATGTGCAATACGACACGGGTGCAACGAGGCTGACCTCTGCACTGAGCATTCCGGGCACTCCGCCACGAACAAGATTTGGCGACATTCCAGCCGATGGCATCATTGTGTCGGCTTCGGAAATGGAAACCGGCGGACTCTTCCCGGTCTACTTCGAATATGGAGATGCACCCGGTGAGCTGGTGTTTGTCCCCGTGCTCAATGGCGCTTTGAGCGAGTACGAACTTCTCGTTCCCTAATCGTCGAAGCGATATCCAAGACCTCGCACCGTCACGATGATGGTGGGCTCAGACGGTGTTTCCTCTACTTTGCCACGGACTCTCTTGATGTGAACATCAAGAGTCTTGGTGTCCCCGAAGTAGTCAGAGCCCCACACGCGATCAATGATCTGACCGCGGGTGAGAACCCGCCCGGCGTTCACCATGAGGAGCTCCAAAAGCTCAAACTCTTTGAGCGGCAAGGACACCGGTTGGCCTCGAACAATCAGGTGGTGTCGATCGGTGTCAAGAACAATGCCGTGGTACTCCAAAACACCATCGGCTGGCTCGGGGGACGTTTCTCTTCTGCGCAATACAGCCCGGATGCGAGCGAGCAGTTCTCTGGCGGAATAGGGCTTCGTGACGTAATCATCGGCACCGAGCTCAAGACCGACCACAATATCTACCTCAGAGTCCTTTGCGGTCAGCATGATGATCGGCACTGTGGAGCGCAGCCGGACCTCTTTGGCTACTTCGGTTCCCGAGAGACCCGGCAACATCAAGTCCAACAAAATGAGGTCCGGTGGCGACTGCTGAACAAACGCCACCGCTGCTGGACCGTTGTCGACCACTGCCACGTCGTAGCCTTCACGGCCGAGCAGGTACGCCAGAGGTTCGCTTAAGGACTTCTCGTCCTCCACTACCAAGATCGTTGTCACGCGCTGCCTCTCACTTGCTCGTCGTCTTCGTGCACGTCCTCGGGGAAAATTAAGGGGATTTCGTCCGTTGCTAAATATTCAGCTGGCCTCGAAGGCTTCGACTGAGGGGTACTGTGCCCCAAATCCTGCTCGTCTCGTAGCGCTGCGATCTGCTCGGCCGTTGCTTCTCGCAAACGAATGGTGAAGGTTGAGCCCTTACCCAGTTGCGACCACACCCGCACTTCACCCTGGTGGTTATTCACAACGTGTTTCACGATCGCAAGCCCTAAGCCCGTCCCACCGGTGTCTCTCGAGCGGGCTGGGTCACTGCGAAAAAAGCGCTCAAAGACCCGCTCAAGATCGGTCTCGGAAATACCCTGGCCCTGGTCTGTCACAGAAATCTCTGCCAGGCCGCCCTTCAGGGCGGCCCCCACTCCCACGCGGGAGGGCCCGCTGGAGTACGTAATGGCGTTTCTAATCAGATTATGAACCGCAGTAACCAAGGAAGAAAAATCGCCTAAGACGTGTGCTCCTGTTTTTGCGGACTTAGCCAGGGTGATGTTCGATTTGGTGGCCAAGACTTGGTTTGTTGCAATAGCGTGCTCCACCACCTGATCGATGGACACCACATCGGGATCGCTGATTGTTCCCAAAGACTGAAGTTTGGTGAGTTCGATGATGTCGTTGGTCATGTCCGCAAGCCGGTGGCCTTCGCGCTCAAGGGTGCTGGCAAAAGAGCGAACCTGGTCGGGATCATCCGCTGAATACTGCAACGCCTCCGCCAAAAGGGACACCGCACCGATTGGTGTTTTCAGCTCGTGCGAAATATTGGCAACAAAGTCTCTTCGGACCGCATCAAGCCGATACATCTCTGATCGATCATCGGCAACAACCAACATAAAACGAAGCCCCAGCGGCGCAACCCGGACCAGGAGGTGAATGGGCGGTGCAAACTTTGTGGCACCGGGAAGTTCGAATTCTTCGGCGAGTGGTTCGCCGAGGTCTCTCGATTCTTTGACCAGGTCGGCAATGGGTTGATAGACAATGTCTCGTTCATCGACTAAACCCAGCGCAACAGCAGACTTAGATGCCCGAAGAACACGGTTGTCTGCGTCCAACACCACTCCGGTGGCACCAATCACTTCGAGGGCCGTGTCGACGCCGTCAGGAACCGGTGCGTCCAGCACGTCTTCTGCCCGGCGCTTCCACCCCACAGCGGCCCACATCAAGCCGGCCATTCCCACACCGATGGCGATTCCGGTAACGAGGCTCCAACCTTGAGTCCAGAAGATCTCCATGACCCTCAGCCTAGGGTGTATATCTCCGGCCCTACAGAGCTTCGGGCGCTAAACTGTGGCTCATACGCGAAGTGTTAAGCACAGTCTTACCCTGCGTTAACCTGCGTACGAAAGATTATTTTCACACCGATCGCTCGATTGAGGAGCACCATGCGCGAGCTATTCCAACAAGAACTTCACGAAGTGCAGGACCGCCTGGTCGACATTGCCGAACTTGTGGTCCAGAGCATTACCGATGCCGTTCAAGCTTTCAACACCTCCGACGTGACCCTGGCTGAATCGGTCATCGTCAGAGACAACAAGATCGACGACGCCGTCGTCTCCCTCGACGAACTGGCCATCGCCATCATGGCCAGGCAAGCCCCTGTTGCCAAAGATCTCCGCATTGTCGTCAGCGCACTGCGCATCAGCGCATCTCTGGAGCGGATGGGCGACATGGCCGAACACCTCGCACAACTAGCGCGCTACAGGTTCCCCGAGAAGGTTGTGCCCAAGTCCATTCGCCCCACCTTCAAAGAAATGGGCGCCCTCGATATTGCGATGGCAACCATGCTCGTGGAGCTGCTGAAAACCGAAGATACGAGCATCGCCGAGAGAATCCGCACCGAAGACGACAAGGTCGATGCCCTGCACCTTTCTGTCTTTGAGACTGTATTGAGCGACACCTGGAGCCAGGAAACCGAAACAACGGTTGACGCTACCTTGGCGTCTCGCTACCTCGAGCGCTTCGCAGATCACGCGGTATCTATTGCCAAGAAGATGCTCTACTTAGCAACAGGTGAGTGGAACCAGCCCAAGCACTAAGTCTTGTGAACTAACGCTTTTTAGCACCCTGCTTGGCAACCTTTGCCGCGCCTGCGGCTGCGGCCGCGGGGTCTAAGTAACGGCCGGGTCCGGTGATTTTCATCTCTTTGGTGAAGGTGTAGACCAGTGGAATTCCCGTCGGAATGTTCAGCTCTGCAATCGCATCATCGCTGATTCCCTCGAGATGCTTCACAAGACCTCGGAGGCTGTTTCCGTGAGCAACAACCAGGGTGACTTTTCCCACAGCCACATCGGTAGCAATGTCTGAGTGCCAATAGGGCAACATTCGGTCAATCACGGTTTTCAAGGATTCCGTTGCGGGGACAACAGCTTGAAAACCTGCATAGCGCGCATCGCTGTGCTGGGAAAACTCACTGGTCTTGTCGATGGGTGGCGGTGGCACATCGAAACTGCGACGCCAGAGTTGGAATTGCTCTTCGCCGTATTCAGACAGTGTTGCTGCCTTGTCTTTGCCCTGGAGTGCGCCGTAGTGGCGCTCATTGAGTCGCCAGCTTCTGGTGACCGGGACCCAGAGTCGATCTGCCTCCTCCAGGGCTAGGTTCGCTGTCTGGATGGCCCTGGTCAGCACTGAGGTGTGCAGGACATCGGGAAGAAGATTGTGCTCAGCGAGCAATGCTCCCGCTCTGCGGGCTTCTTTCTGTCCTAGGTCAGTCAATCGAACGTCCACCCATCCGGTGAACAAGTTCTTGTCGTTCCATTCGGATTGACCGTGTCGCAAAAGAATCAGTGTGTGAGCCATAGCTCAAGCCTACCTAGTGGGAAGAGCGTCCCAGCCGGGGTATGCGAGGCACGTCTCTGGTTGCACCAGCATCGGGTGAAACCAAAACCTGCTGGTTTCCCAGCACCGTTCCCTCTTCTGTACTCACCATCAGAGTGGCTGTGACATCGACGGATCTCTTCACCAGCGCCAGAGCAATGGGGCCAAGTTCGAAATGCCACGCTGCTCGGGTCACGCGCCCAACTTCTTTCTCACCCAGCATCAGTGCGTCACCTGGTCGAGGAAGCAGGGACGAAGAGCCATCCAAATGCAGCAGGGTCAATCGGCGGGGCGGGTGGCCCAGGTTGTGCACTTTGGCCACTGTTTCTTGCCCGCGATAGCAGCCCTTATTGAGGTGGACAGCGCTTCGAAGCCAGTCGAATTCGTGAGGCAGGGCTTTCGCATCAATGTCAGCGAGCCTGGGTCGCCCCGCAGCAATACCAAGCGCATCCAGCACGGAGGAATCAACCTGGGGAAGGGCCTGCAGCGTTGCTTTCTGATCGAGGGCACACAGCTGGAATTGAAGTGCCCATCCATCACCTGGGTGGGGCTCTGGTGAATAGCCAATAGAGCCTGATTGAACCCTGGGCCACGGATCATTCCAGGTGATAATCGGTTCTGGTGCAACAGCGCTGCCCACACCGTGTGAAGCCACAACGAGAAAACTTCCGGTTTCGTCTGTGACCGTGACCTGCATCCGAAAAACCATGGACGATAACCACTTAACCAACGAGACTCCATAGCCTGGCTCCTCCAGAATCCAGGAGGTTTCGCCGTCATCTGTAATCAAAAACGCGTGCTCGATGTGGCCGTGGGGGTCAAGAATCAAGGCTTCTGTGGTCTGGCCAGGTTCGAGACTCAGAACATCTTGGGAAATCAGACTATTGAGCCAGGTGAGTCGGTCTGGCCCAGAAACGGAACACACAGACCAGTTCGACACGTCGCAGACGACAGAGCCTCGAAGAAAATCACGCTGCTGGGTAAAAGGGTTACCCGTGATTGCGGGTGTCACGGGCTGATTCCCGTGAGCAGTATTCACCGGTTTAGCGCTGACCCCGGAAAAGGTTCAGCACCACAATGCCCGCCACCCACGCAATGGCGAGAGCCGCCAATACGAGGAGACCGAGGAAGAAGATTTCGATAGCGAGGAGCGACATGGCTTTATTCTACGACGCTCAACACCTGAAAAACCACGGCAGCACCCGCGGTTAACAGAACACTGCCGGTTATTGCCAGGGACAACCTGCTGACGAGCCCATCTGAGCGATAGGCCACGACCTGCAGGACGAAGGCAAAGAGCAACGATCCCGCCAACACCGCGACCATGGAGAACACCCGCTCGTCGACCGAGACCAAAATGCCCACCAAAATGACCCCGAGCGCTGTTACCAGCCATACGGGGACAACATTCACCAAAAACTTAGCCACACCACCATGCTAGAGCGCCCTTAGACTAGGAATATCCCGAATGGAGAGTGAGGTCGTGGATGGCCACCATTCTTGTGCTGAGCTCCGAAGATGGCTCGCAGGTCCTTCCTGCTTTGAGCCTGCTCAGCCACCGGGTGCGCACTATTCCTGCAGAACCAGCCGCACTGATTAATGCCCCGTCTTCCGATGTTGTGGTCGTCGACGCTCGTGGAGATTTGGTCCAGGCGAAGGCGCTGTGTCGAATTTTGACCACCACTGGCATCTCGGCAGCACTCCTGGTCGTTGTGAACGAGGGCGCGATGCCAGCTTTGAATGCAGAGTGGGGCTTTGATGACCTGGTCCTTGCCACAGCCGGTCCCGGTGAAGTCGACGCGCGTATTCGTTTGTTGACCACCCGGTCTCAGTCTGACACCAACGACCAGATGATTTCTGCCTCCGGCGTCACGATTGACGAAGTGAGCTATCAGGCGCGAGTGAACAGCAAACCACTGGATCTAACCTTCAAAGAGTTTGAGCTGTTGCGCTTTCTTGCTGGCCACCCGCAGCGGGTGTTCACCCGCGAGCAGTTGCTGAGTGAGGTTTGGGGCTATGACTACTTCGGGGGAACCCGCACGGTGGACGTGCACGTGAGACGGCTTCGAGCAAAGCTAGGAGACATGGAGTCCCTGATTGGTACGGTCCGAAACGTCGGCTACCGCTTCACCATCGCCGACGCATCCGATGAGGTCAAAGAGAAAGCTCAATCCGAGGCAGACGCTTCACAGTCGTCCTGATTTTCGTCACCTCGTGTTCATTTTCCTCTCTGGTTCTGTGCGCCAACTAATGCCACAATGACCCCATGACTGATGTTCGGGCCAACTACGACGCCGAGGGTGGCGTCGGAGGGGACCTTGCGGATGACTTTGACGACATCGTCTTTCCCGATGCCATCGATCTCCCGCTCGATCGTTATCTCGATAGGGAACTCAGTTGGCTGGCCTTTAACAAGCGCGTTTTAGAGCTCGCAGAAGACCCCACCATTCCATTACTCGAGCGGGTTAACTTCCTCGCCATCTTTGCGAGCAATCTCGACGAGTTCTTCATGGTCCGGGTTGCCGGCCTGAAAAGACGCATCGTCACCGGCATTGCGGTCCCCACCAACACTGGTCGGTCCCCACAACAGGTGCTCGATGACATCTCTCACCAAGCTCATGAACTACAAGAGCGGCACGCACGGGCCTTCCACGACCTCATTAAGCCCGCCTTGGATGATGCAGGCATCCACATCGAAGCATGGAGCGATCTGGACGAAGCCGATCGCGAGCGACTCGATGAGCTGTTTACCGAACAGATCTTCCCGGTTTTGATGCCGTTGGCGGTGGACCCGGCTCACCCTTTCCCCTATATCTCCGGATTGTCGTTGAACCTGTCTGTGAGAATCAGGAACCCCAAGACCACCAGTGTTGATTTCGCCAGGCTCAAAGTGCCACCGATTCTGTCGCGCTTCATCTCACTTCCGGATGACAAGTCTGGTCGAGCACGATTTATTGCCATCGAAGACCTGATTTCCCACCACGTTCAAGAGCTCTTCCCCGGTATGGAGGTGCTCGAGCACCACGAGTTCCGGGTTACCCGGAACGAAGATGTGGAAATTGATGAAGACGAGAGCGAGAACCTGATCCAGGCTTTGGAGCGCGAGCTCCTGCGTCGACGCTTTGGCCCACCCATTCGGTTAGAAATAACCGATGACATGGACCCCGTCACACTGTCACTCCTGATTAGCGAACTGGGCATCACCGATAACGAGGTCTATCGGCTACCAGCCCCCCTGGGGTTGACCGGCTTGTTTGAAATTTCGAGTCTCGATCGACCAGAGCTTCGGTATCCGCCGCACCTTCCCGTCACTGCCACACAGTTTCTGCCCTCTGAACCCACGGATGATCCCGATGTGTTTCGCTCGATTAAAGCCGGCGACATTCTTGTTCATCACCCCTATGAGTCCTTTGCCACCAGCGTTCAAGCTTTCCTGGAGCAGGCAGCATCGAACCCGCACGTTCTCGCCATCAAGCAAACCCTCTATCGCACGAGCGGCGACAGCCCGATCATCGAGGCACTGATCCGCGCCGCAGAAGCGGGCAAATCAGTGCTCGCTCTGGTGGAATTGAAAGCACGCTTTGACGAACAGGCCAATATTTCTTGGGCGAGAAAGCTGGAAAAGGCTGGGGTCCACGTTGTCTATGGCTTGGTGGGCCTCAAAACCCACTGCAAGCTAGCCCTGGTCATCAAGCAAGAAGAAGACGGCAGCCTCGGGCACTACTCCCACGTGGGAACAGGAAACTACAACCCCAAAACCAGCCGCATGTATGAAGATTATGGTTACTTCACCGCTGATAACCAGGTGGGAAAAGAACTCACGCGGTTATTCAACGAACTCTCCGGGTACGCGATTGAAAAGAAATACAAGCGACTTTTGGTTGCCCCTCGGTACCTCAGAAAAGGCCTGCTTCGCAAGATTTCTGGAGAAATCAAGAACCACGAAGAAGGGAAGCCTGCTCGAATCAGGCTGAAATTAAACTCTCTAGTAGATGAGATCATCATCGACTCGCTCTACCGAGCGAGCATGGCGGGTGTGCCAGTCGAAATCTGGGTTCGAGGAATCTGTGCCCTGGTTCCGGGAGTAAAAGGCCTCAGCGAGACCATCACCATCAAGAGCGTGCTCGGTCGGTATTTGGAGCACTCTCGGGTTTTCTGGTTTGAAAACGGCGGAAAACCCATGGTCTATATCGGCAGCGCTGACATGATGCATCGGAACCTTGATCGTCGGATCGAAGCGTTACTCAACGTCACCGATTCTGCCCACATTGAGCAGTTGGATCGGCAGCTCGAGCGCGGCATGAGTGACAGAGTCCAATCCTGGGTGCTCGGCTCCACAGGAGAGTGGGTGCGACATTCCAGTGCACCTGGTGGAGAGCCCCTGCGCGACGTTCAACATGAGACGATGGTGGAGATCATGAATAGGAAACGTAGGGCCACCCCCCGATGAGTCGGTCACCAGACACGGTTGTCGCTGGTGGAGCCGTGTGTTGGAAAGTCGTCGACGGCGAGGTGCGGGTGTTACTCGTTCATCGCACACAGCACAAGGATGTCTCTCTCCCCAAGGGCAAGCTGGACCCTGGAGAAACAGTGCCCCAGACGGCTCAACGAGAGATTCTAGAAGAGACGGGCCTCCACATCATTCTTGGCGCCTACCTCGGCAGAGTGGATTACTCATTGCCCAGTGGAAAACCCAAAGAGGTGCACTATTGGGCTGCCGAAGTGGACCCCGGAGTGGCCGAACGAGCACCCTTTGAATCCAATGACGAAATCTATGCACTCGAATGGGTCTCGCTCAAGAAAGCTGCCAAGAAACTCAGCTACGAACACGACGCTGACATCTTGGAAAACTTTGAATCCCTGTATGACAGCGGAAAAGCCCACACGTTCCCCCTCATCGTCGTGAGACACGGCAAAGCAATGCCTCCAGAAGATTGGGACGGCCCCGACCACACGAGACCCCTCATGCATCGGGGAATGTCCCAAGCCCAACAGATTGCGCCTGGCATCTTGGCGTTTGGCCCCCAGAAGGTGGTGACCAGCACCGCTGTCCGCTGCATGGCAACGATTGGTCCACTCGTGGAACTGGGCAATTTACCCTTCAAAGAATCTAAAAAAATAAGCCAAGACGCCTATGAATCCTCAGGCGCACAAGCGTTCGCGCTGGTGGAAAAAAGAGTGGGCCAGAAAATCGGGTCGGTGCTGTGTTCCCACGGACCCGTTATCTCGCAGCTCGTCCAGGCCGCAGCGACGATCGGGCAGCCACACTCAACATCTGCGCTGCGCAATGCGGCGGACTTGAAAGTCGGTAGTTTTAGCGTTTTTCACTTCTCGAAAAACGGAGACACCCCCCACCTCGTGGCTATCGAGTCACACGAAGCACCTGCGGCGTAGAAAACTAATACCGAACCGCAGAACGCCTCTCGGCGCGTGGCCGCTCGGAGCGGCTAATGATGGAGCCCGGGGTTACTGCGGTCCGGCTCCCCCAGTCTACCGGGGCGTAAACAGAGCTAACTCAGGGAACCCGAACGGGCAAGCCTTGCTGTTGCCTTCAACTCATCAGCGATGACACTCCAGTTGAGTGAACGACTGGTCAGGTAGGAAGCGTCCTCCCCCGAGCCCCAGGCAAGAGAAATAGCCCCTGCAGACACAGCCCGCGCCACAGCAGAGGCTCGCTCCAACGCTTCGGCTAACTCGCCTTGGAAGACACCTCGAACAATGTCATCGAGCAGGGTTGCCAAACCATCAGCACTCACCGGGTCAGGCGCCCCTGCAACAACCTGATCAATGGTGGGCAGATCATCCACACCGCGTTGAAAAAGAATCCGTGCGTCCTCGGGGTTGTGCCGAATGATAGCTCGAACAAGATAAAGCCTCCAGAGCGCTCCAGGCAGGCTCCTCGGGGTCGCGCTAGCCCACAACTCTGCCAACGTGTCGAGCCCATGGTCATCTGCGAAGCTCACCAGCCTGCCAACGAGCTCGTCGCTTGCGGCATCGTTCCCGCGCTCAACCAGCAACCTCGCTGTTTCGCTCGCAAGTGCCGCCCACTCTGCGGGGTCCATGACTACATCCGCCGGATCGGCGGATAAAGAGGCTTCCAGCCGCGCGGTACTCATCCGAACGGGCTTGGAGTATTCAGGAGACATATCTCTTCCACGCTAGAGCACCCGGCGCTCATTGAGCACACAGAAAGGCGCTCTAGCGTGTGGCCATGACAACCACACCCAACCGAAACGCCCGCTCTGTCTTCTTTGTGATTCTGTCGATCATCGGCTTGGTCACCGCAATGGTGTTCAACGGCATTGCAAGCGTCCAAGGCCAAAACTATCTCGATGCCTGGTTCAGCTCAGCCGTTGACTGGGTGCTCTCTTTGGACATCTTGATTGTTGCCATCGCAGGCTCCGCCCTGATGATTTTTGAAGCCAGAAGGCTCCAGATCAAAAGGGTGTGGCTCTACATCGTGCTGTCAGGTGTGACGGCGTTTGCCTTCACCTTCCCGTTGTTTCTTGCCGTGCGCGAGCGCAGGCTCGCGCAGTTAGAAGCAGAAGCTACAGGTTGATAATCGTCTCTTGACCGCTTGAGATGTAGGTAAACAGTCCGGACTTCACACCACTCGCCGTGGATCCCTCACCTGGAGCCAGCAAGACAAAAGTCTTACCCGGAGTCAGGTACACAGGGTTCCCATCGAGGTCAGTGAACTGAAGCGGTGCCGATGCCCCCGACGAGACAAATCGACCCTCCAGCACCTTGCCACCGGTCGCAATATATGCACGGTCTGTCTGACCGGCAATCACAGCGGTGGGAAGACCCTCAACGTCAATGTAGTTGGGGGAGAGGGTGATGACATTGGTTGCTGAAATCTGAGTTCCATTGGCATCGTTGTCAGGGCTGCCGTTTAGGAGGAACTTCAAATAGGTTCCGCTTGCAGCGTCCCACTTCCAGATCGACTCAACTCCGCTGCTGAAGACAGTACGGACGCTCGATGCTTCCACACCCGACACCATGGCCGAAGCCTCAGCAGGATCCGTGCGGTACTGGAACTGTTGGACCGAGGGAGCAAGCGAAGAATAACCTTCAATCAAAGCTGACGCTTCGATGTGCAGGTTCAATGGTGCTGGCTTCCTCGTGCTTCGGAAAAAGAAAGTCCCATCTGGCGTTCCGCCAGAGGTGTCGTGCTCCACAAGCTGGAGACCACTGCGGCTAATAATCTCCCGCACGTTAGAGTTTCCCACTCCCGAGAACACGAACACGCCGCCCAAGGGGGCAACAAGTTGTGCATCCTGCGGACGACCAGAGCGAACAGGGCCAACCTCGTCCGGAACAGCGGTCTGGAACACGGCAAGGTAACGAGTCACACCACCCTCAACCAGCTCTTCAAAAACTAGGTCCGCAGATGCGATACCAACCTGGGGGCGCCCCGCACTTGTGTTATCTATTTTGATGGCGATGGTTGGGCCGGTCAACGACGCTGTGCCCAATTCAAAACCTGTCAGGGGATGGCGAGGAACGTCAGCAACAACCGCTTCTTCAGCAACCGAGGCCTCTGTATCTGCAACCTCCGGTTCCGGGTCAGGACTCGTGCAACCGACGAGGAGCATAGAAATGCCGGCAAGAGCGGCAACGGAACGAAGGGCGAATGAGGGCACGAGAATCCTTAGGTCAAAGTAATACCGACGACACACTCTACAACAGGATTTGCTATGTCTACGCCTCCCGTGAACGATACTTTCTGCCTCCGGTTACACTTGCACGAGGGCCTCTAGCTCAGTTGGTAGAGCAACGGACTTTTAATCCGTGGGTCGTCAGTTCGAGCCTGACGGGGCCCACTCTTTTCGGACCCCTTGTTCATGGGACCTGTGGGACGTGTGGCAGGTGAGTCAGTTGGGCCAAGACGCTTTGCCTCGATTCCATTCCGAGTCTGTTCCGAATTTGCGGATGTGAGGCTGTCCAGCTGATCAATCCATCCCCTCTTATCCTCGACAAAAAAGTGTGCGTAGGTGTTCAACGTCTGCTGAACGGTGGAGTGCCCCATGAATTCACTGACAACCGTCACAGGACTATTCAGCTTGGAAATTAAGAGTGAGGCAAAGGTGTGGCGAAGGGTCTTCGGTGTGACCCACAAAACTCCAATCTCGACCGCTGCTTTGCCAATAACGCTCTTGCGGTACCAATCATTGTTATAAGGGCGTCCGTTTTTGTCTCTAAACAAATATTGTTCTGGGAGAGCCCCGGAGATACGTTCTTCAATTGACCGTCGCAGTTGACTGGCTAGTGGAACCTGGCGGGAACGGCCAGTCTTTGTTGGCCCCGGTTCCCTAATTGTCTTGCCTGTGTTCTGGGGATCAGCTGTTAGTCGCCAAGCCCGTTGTACTTGAATCTCTCCCGAGTGCAGATCAACATCCCCTGCGCGAAGACAAAGCATTTCACTCACCCGCAGGCCGGTCAGGTAGGCAAAGCGCACCATGTCACCATGCGGCCCAGCAGCAGCTGCGAGGAGCTGAGCTTGATTCTCATTTAAGGCTCGAGCGGGTTCACGGAAAGTACTCGGAGCCACAAGCGCAGCCGCTGGATTGACCGTGACGAGGCCATCTCTCATCGCGACCGAGAAAATCTGCTTGACAAGAGCTACTGCCTTCTTGGCTGCGTTGCGGCTCACCCCGTTCTCAAGCAGAATCCGAACCCAGTTTCTCAAGTCTTCGGAACCAATTTTTTGGAGTGAAAAACTCCCGAAATGAGGCAAGACATGGATTCGAAGGGTCGACTCGTAGCCCATCATGGTTCGATGTGTTGCAGTGTCGCTTGGACCTGCCCAGTTACCTGCGTATTCGACCAAGGTTCGCGGCGTGACAATGTGAGTGAGCGCCTCGCCCCTACTCAACCGATTAAGTGCGTCACGGTGCCAAGTAACAGCTTCTTCGAAGGAATCAAATTCTTTCTGATGAAGCTCTCCCAGTGCGTCGACAGTGACCTGCCAGTATCCCTGATTTAGCTGCGCACCTTTCGGGGCGCGTCGTGCTTGGAATCGAAGGTCCTCCCGCCACTCTCTCGCTTCCGTCTTAGTAAGAAAGGACCTGGAGGCTTCGGAACCGAAAACGTGCACCCTCGCGAACCAAAGTCCAGAGGGAAGCTGGCGAAGGCCAACGTCGCCACGGGGTTTATGCGTCATCAGGGTTTCCTGCCCTCGCTGATTTAGGGTCGTCCGTAGCCTTCTCTAGGTCCCCACTTTCCCTGGCGAGGTGGAGTCTTCTCGACACTGTGCTTCTTGGCAAACCACTCCACTCAGCCAGCAGCGGGACTGGTGCGTAATGTCCAAAGGACTTCACAAGTTGGTATTGCCTCGCGATGTCTTTCCTAATCGTTAACTGGTCTCCAAGGTTTTTGATGGCTTTGTGTTCCGTCAAGTGCGCTATGCAAATAGGGCCACTGATTTGAGGAATTGGAGGAGCGTGTTGTTCGATGACGCCGCCGGCCCGAATCGATTCCTCCACAATAGGCCTGATCAAAGTGGCGTAGAACTCCTCTACAAACCCGCCGATGGGGAAGTCTCCGGTGGTTGAGTCAAACTGATGTGCGGTTTCTAGGTGCAACAACAACCGAAGCTCATCAGACTCGGTGACGCCTGAAACCCACCAATCAGCCCGTGTTTTGCCGCGAGCCGTTTTGAGTTCGATCGTCGCTACGACTTGCGAGTCTGAGCCGGTCATGTCCACAGCAGACAGAATCTTTTATTTTTCAAATTCGAGCGATGGCATCCCAAATCAAAATCCTCCTAGAACCTGTCTCAAGTTACCGCGTGGGCTACCTTCGCCCACCATTCTCAAGTTCCTACCCAGCCACGCTGTTTTTTAGTCCCCTGGCCAAAATAAAATTCAGCACTAGGCCAGCCTAAGAAATTAGGCAACAATCTCCACGTAAGGGAAGGGAATGATGAACTTTCCACCGCGCATAAGATAATCCTTCTCCTTCCGGATGAGACCATCTCGGAAATGCCATGGCAACATCAGGAGGTAATCCGGCTTTTGAGACCGCGACTCCTCTTCCGAAACAATTGGAATGTGGGATCCGGGGCTGTATCTCCCAAACTTATAGCTGTTGACCTCCGCTAGGAATTTAAGGTCGCTCGGGCCGAAACCGCAATATTGCAGAGTTACATTCCCTTTCGTGGAAGCACCGTAACCAGCCACTGTGAAACCTTCAGCGTTTAATCCACGGACAAGGGAAACTAGCGATTCCCTTAGATGTTCTGTTCGTTCGGCAAAATCTAAGTACGGCTGAGGGGTATCTAGTTCAAGTTTTTTTTCTTCTTCAAGTAACCAATTGATGACGACATGATTTGGGGAGTGATGGGAACCCTGCTTGGCCGCTGTGACGGCGAAACTTCCCCCGTTGACTGAATTGAGCTCGACATCGATTACCCGAAGTCCCCAACGAGCAAGCATGCCTTGGACCACCTTCAAGGAGTAGTACTCTACGTGCTCGTGGCAAACCGTGTCATAAGAGTTCATTCGAAGCATCGAGGGCAGATAACTTTGCTCAAAATGCCAAACTCCCTCATCGCCCAAGGCTTCGCTGATGCTCCGCACAAAACTGAGGGGGTCTGGTAAGTCATAAAACATCGCGATCGAAGTTATTACTCTCGCTTTCTTGCCGAAGTGACTGAAATACTTTTCTGAGCTAAAAAAATCTGGAATCAATGTGACCCCATCGACATACTTGTCCTGAAACTTGATGCCAATTGGATCTATTCCCACCCTGACCACTTCTTTGGAAGCGTATGAGCGCAACAAAGTTGCATCGTTTGACCCAATATCAATAACGACGTCTCCAGGCTCTAGAGGAGACTGTCGTTCTATTTTTTCAACCTTGGCTTTAAGGTGCGCAATCATTGAGTTGTTTAAGGACGACTCGTAGCCGTAATTTTCACCATACATTTCCGCAGGGTCGAAATCATCGCCAAGTTGCAGGAGCTCACAGGACTCACACCACTTCAGCCGAAGCGGCCCTTCGGTGACCAGCTCGGCTGGACTTGTGGGAAAGACACCGGTCAAGACCTGACTGCCCAAATCCAAAACTTGATTAAGCCTCTTTGAACCACATGCCCTACAGGAAAATATTTCTGCCGCAGTCAATGAGAACTCCTAATCGCTAATTCATATTCCCCTAAGGTTAGAGGTGGGGCGCGAGGGGAAGGCTCCATTTGGGTCCCCAGGATATAATTGAGGATGAAAGTTGACTGATGAGCGACACGAATCCTAGGGTCCATGTAAACGCAGTGGTGGCAGTCCATTAAGGCTATGAACAATTTGAGGGTCGTTCTCGAGGGAGGTCTGGGCAATCAACTATTCGGCTGGGCAGCCGGTCTGGCAATATCCAAAAAGTGTGGGGCCAACCTCATTCTCGACTGCTCAAATCTCCACCAATGGGGTTACCAAATGTTAGGAGTTGCGACTCAGGCCCAGACTATTCGGGCTGGCAGAATCACATATCTGCCTGGAATGCACACATTCTTCAGAACCATTCGGCCCTTAGAAGCGAAAAGGTTCGGGATTGATGTTTACGAAGACACTTTTCACTATCAACCGTCTTTGGGAGATTTAGTGGCTCCGGCCACTCTTCGAGGCTTCTTCCAATCAGAAAAATACTTTGATTCCGTTGCTTCTGAAATAAAGTCCATTCTTTGGGAATCACAAGCCGCTTTCGACGCAATCAAGATGTCGCAGGATTTAGAGATTCCACAAGGATTTATCGCCGTCGATGTGAGACTGGGAGACTACTTGAAGGTTTCGGATTATTTCGTGAACCTCCCTCCTCGATATTTCGAATTGGCAATCGCTTTGGCAAAAAGAAGGCGGGAAAAATCCCCGTCGTGGTGTTCACCGACAGCCTCGAGCTTTGCAAAAGATTGGTCCCTGGGCAGGATTTATACGTTGGTCTCCAAAAAAGGTATTCGCCCCTTTCCAAAATGCTTCTGATGGCTGGAGCGCGAGCTTTTGTCGGTTCTAATAGTTCGTTTTCGTGGTGGTCAGCGTATTTGGGAACGTACCCAGATTCCAACAAGATTTTTCCGGAAACGTGGTTTGTGGACGACAAAATCAACACGCAAGACCTCATTCCTGCGGGTTGGACAGTTGCACCGGTCGACTGAATTGAGCATTAGGCTCCCAATTTATTTCGGTGTGTATAGGCGGAATGCTGCCATACCAACCAACTTCATCGCGGGTGCACTCAATTACCTCCAGAACTAAGAATCCCTAGCCTGAGACCTGCCAACAAAACCCTTTGAGGCTCCGTTGTAACTAACAGGGTCTCTCTGCAGCGGGTCTGTTTTCGATACCCTTACAACACTCCGCCTCACTTCATAGCCCAGTTTTTTAGCAACCGCATCGAAGGAGCATTGTGAGCACCATCCAACTGGAAGCGCCCTACCTTCTCTTCCTCGGTAGCGAAAAGAGCGCCACCTACGCAAAGACCGCTGCCGGCCTCGCGTATTGGCGGCCCGAGCTCTGCATGGGTCAGCTTCGTCTGAGACCAGACGCTGTTGACTTAGACCTCCCCGATCATTCAGCCAGCTCAGCTTTTGTGGCTGGAGCAAAGACACTCATTATTGGAACCGCTGTTATCGGAGGAGCTATTCCTGCGGAATGGCTCGACGTGCTGTGTGATGCCCTCGAAGCTGGGCTGGACATCGCAGCGGGCGTTCACACAACCCTGGCCTCTATTCCCAGGCTGGTAGAGACTGCTGAGCGCACAGGCCAAAAACTCATCGATGTCAGGGTGCCGCCACCAGGCATTCCTGTTGGAACAGGAATCAAACGCTCTGGCTTACGACTCCTCACCGTGGGAACGGATTGTGCTGTTGGAAAGAAATACACCGCTCTCGCTCTTGAGGCAGAGATGAAGCACAGAGGCTTCAGCGTCGATTTTCGGGCGAGTGGCCAAACCGGGATCATGATCGCGGGTTCCGGCATCCCTATTGATGCTGTCGTGGCAGATTTTCTTTCCGGTGCGGCAGAGCTGCTGTCCCCCGAGAATGACCCAGACCACTGGGACATCATCGAGGGCCAGGGAAGCCTGTTTCACCCCGGCTACTCAGCTGTCAGCGTGGGGCTCCTCATGGGTTCCCAACCCGATGCCTTTGTTGCCTGCACGGAAGCTGGTCGCACACATATTGAAGGATGGCCTACCTTTGCTTTGCCAAGCATTGAGGAACTTATTGAACGGACGGTGTCGCTTGGTCGACAAGTGAACCCAGCCATGAGGTGTGTGGGAATCAGCGCTAACACTCAGTCGCTCAGTGACTCAGAACGGGAGAGCTACCTAGCGGAGCTTTCGAGAAAACACGGTGTTCCTGCCGTGGACCCCCTTGTTACCGGTGTTGGCCCAATCGTCTCTTTCTTGGAATCCCACTAGCGCCATGGACATGTCGATCGAGACGATCAAGCGCCCGCTTGCGTCTCCCTTTGTGATTACTGGCTACACCTTTACCCATCTGAATGCCGTGTGGGTGACGCTTCGCGATGGCGTCCATCAGGGCAGGGGCGAAGGGGTGGGCATGTATTACCTGGGTGAAACGCCCTTCACCATGACCCAACAACTGGAATCCGTGCGTGGCGCCGTTGAAGCCGGCGCCACCAAAGCTGATGTCCAGGACCTGCTTCCTGCTGGGGGCGCTAGAAATGCTGTGGACTGCGCGTTGTGGGATTTAGAGTGCAAACAATCGGGTGCAACGATTTGGAATCTGCTGCGCATCACACCACAGCCCCTTGTCACCGTGGCAACAGTGGGTTTGGGCACTCCCCAGGAAATGGCAGCCAAGGCTCGAGCATTTGATGCCTACCCCACCCTGAAAATCAAACTAAGCGACGATGCCCCATTGGAGAAACTCACCGCCATTAGGGAAGCACGGCCCGATGCCACCCTGGTGATTGATGTGAACCAGGGGTGGAACTTTTTTGAGCTCACAAAGTACTTGCCAGCCTTAGCAGCCCTCGATGTTGCCTTCGTGGAACAGCCGCTTGCCCGGGGAGCAGACGATGAGCTTTCAGGCTTTAGCTCTCCCATTGCGATCGGAGCAGACGAGAGTTGCATCGACCTATCTGAATACGCCGACTCAGCCAGTAAGTATGACGTCATCAATATCAAGCTCGATAAGTGCGGTGGCCTCACCGAGGCTTTGCGCATCGTCGAGGCCGCCCAGGCTGATGGCAAAGACCTCATGGTCGGAAACATGACGGGAACGTCACTGTCGATGGCGCCAAGTTACGTAATTGGTCAATTCTGTAGGTTCGTCGACATTGACGGGCCTCTGCTGCTCGAAAGCGACATAAAACCAGGGTTAAGCTATGGAGCAGGGGGCGTTGTGTCTATTCCAGAGCCCTCACTGTGGGGCTAAGGGCCCGCTTCTAAGCTCGAATCCAGGGGTTATCCTCTAAGCTTCCTCTAGACCAAACAGCGCATTATTCCCCTAGGGGAGCGCTAGAACACTGACCAGGGGAAGCCTCCCTGCTGGTCCGCCGGGCACCGGCGTATCAAGGGAGGCATGCTGTGGCACCGACACCAGCAGATACTGCTGTCTCTTTTGAGGTGTACCCACCCAAGAAGCCGGAGGGGCTCGCTGCGCTGCATGAGTCGCTGAGGGCCCTAGACACGGTAAATCCCGATTTCATCTCGGTCACCTTCGGCGCTGGTGGCTCATCGACCAGGGATTCACTCGACGTTTTGAAGTTCATCAGGGATGAGACTGCCGCCACACCACTCGCTCACCTGACCTGTGTCGGAACGACCAGGGCAGAAGTGGCTGAGCTGATCCACAGCTTCCTGCACGAAGGGATCAGCCACTTCCTCGCTCTTCGTGGAGACCTACCAAAAGGCACTAGCGAACACCACGGCGAGCTCGACCACGCCAGTGACCTAGTGGAGCTCATGGTCTCCCTTCGCGAAGAAACCCTCGGTCCAGACAAGGTGGCGGTGGCGGCATTTCCCAATGGCCACCCAGAATCTGCCGCAAGAACCAGAGACATCGAAACCCTGCTTGTGAAACAAGATGCTGGGGCAACCCTTGCCATAACCCAGCTGTTTTTTTACACCAAAGATTACGAACGCTTTGTCACAGAGGCCCGGGCCGCGGGCGTCACGATTCCGATCCTTCCCGGACTCATGCCGATACTCTCTCCCGGGCGCCTCAACAGGGTATTGGAGCTCAGCGGGGAAGCAAGACCCACCGAATTGTCTATTGCGTTGGAATCAACAGATGACCCAGGAGACAGAGAGCGGATCGGAATTGGCTGGACCGCACAGATGATCAGAGAACTTGTTGACCAAGGCGCTCCCGGGATCCACCTCTATGCCCTTAACCAGCACCGCACAGTACTCTCCGTATTAGAACAAGCGGGGGTGAGGTGAATGGAGCGCATCGAGCATCTTCCCCTGCCCGCCAGGTCACAGCAGTTGATGAGTGAGATGGCCGAGCGGGTCATCATCGCCGATGGTGCCATGGGCACCATGATTCAAGACGCCAACCCCACCCTGGATGACTTCCAGGGCCTCGAGGGCTGCAACGAAATCCTCAATGTCAGCCGGCCCGACATCATCCAGGGCATCCACGGCGCTTATTTTGATGAGGGAATCGACTGTGTGGAGACCAACACGTTTGGTGCCAACTGGTCAAACCTGTCTGATTACGCCATCGATGAGCGGATCGAAGAATTAGCGAAAGCTGGGGCCGAGATCGCTCGAGCCAGCGCCGAAGAATACGAAGCCCGCGATGGACGCATGCGCTGGGTACTGGGTTCTATGGGCCCTGGAACAAAGTTGCCATCGCTTGGTCACACAACCTATGAGTTTTTGAAATCCACCTTCGCCATCCAGGCCACCGGCCTGCTCGCCGGTGGTGTCGATGCGTTCATGATCGAAACCTCACAAGATCTCCTGCAGACCAAGTCAGCTATCAATGGCTGCAAAGTGGCGATGGCAGAAGCGGGCATTCGCTTGCCGATCTTCGTAGAGGTCACCGTCGAACAAACCGGCACCATGCTCATGGGCTCAGAAATAAACGCAGCTCTCACCGCCCTGGAGCCACTTGGCATCGACATGATTGGTTTGAACTGCGCGACTGGCCCGCAGGAAATGAGTGAGCACCTTCGCCAACTATCCCGGCATTCAGAGATTCCCGTGATGGTGATGCCAAACGCTGGTCTCCCAGTGTTGACCGCAACCGGTGCGAAGTACCCACTGAGCCCCGAAGAGCTCGCCACCGCGCACGAACAGTTCGTCAAAGAATTTGGTTTGTCTCTTGTCGGCGGTTGCTGCGGCACGACGCCTGAGCACCTCGGTGCCGTGGTGAAACGCCTGGGTGGAACGAAACTGAAGCCCAGGAACCCCCAACCAGATTTTGGTGTTGCGAGCCTCTACCAACATGTCAGCTTGACCCAGGACAATTCCTATCTCGCCATTGGCGAGAGGACCAACGCCAACGGGTCTAAGGCCTTCCGCGATGCAATGTTGGAGGGTCGGATTGATGACTGCGTCGAAATCGCGAAGAAGCAGGTCAGAGACGGAGCTCACCTATTAGACGTGTGTGTCGACTACGTCGGTCGCGACGGAGTCGCTGATGTTCAAGAGCTCGTCACCCGGCTCGCCCAGGCTTCCACCTTGCCCTTGGTTATTGACTCGACTGAACCCGCCGTCATCAAAGCAGGCATGGAGCTCATTGGCGGGCGACCCGTCGTCAACTCTGTGAACTTTGAAGATGGTGTGGGACCCGGCTCTCGTTTCGACACCGTGATGCCCCTGGTCAAAGAACACGGCGCAGCGGTGATCGCTCTCACCATCGACGAACAGGGTCAAGCTCGCACCGCGGCAGACAAGGTTCGCATCGCTAGTCGACTCATCGACACCCTGGTGGATGAATGGGGAATGCGCAGAGAAGACATCATTGTCGATGCTCTTACGTTCCCCATTGCCACCGGTCAAGAAGAGACCAGACGAGACGCGATTGAGACCATTGACGCAATCCGTCAGATCAATGAGAAGTACCCAGGCGTGCACACCACCCTTGGTGTCTCCAACGTCTCCTTCGGCTTGAACCCTACATCCCGGACTGTGTTGAACTCTGTGTTTCTAAGCGAAGCCACTCAAGCAGGTCTCGACACCGCCATCATTGACGCGGCAAAAATCATGCCGCTAGCCTCCATTCCCGAGGAGCAAAAGCAGGTCGCTTTGGACTTGATTTGGGACCGACGTGAATACGACGATGAGGGCAACATTACCTATGACCCCCTTTCTCGGATTCTCGACATGTTTGACGGGGTCGACACCGCTGCGGTGAAGGACCAGCGCCAAGCTGAGCTTGCCGCCTTGCCCGTCACAGACAGGCTTGAGCGCAGAATTATTGACGGCGAATCTAAAGGGCTAGAACCAGACTTGGATTTGGCTCGGGCCGATGGCCACAGCGCTCTTTCCATTATTAACAACCACCTGCTTGCTGGCATGCAGGTGGTGGGCCAGCGTTTTGCAAGCGGCGAGATGCAGCTTCCGTTTGTTTTGCAATCCGCAGAGGTGATGAAGGCAGCGGTGGCCCTCCTCGAGCCCCACATGGAAAAAAGCTCTGAAGCAGGCAAGGGAACCATGGTTCTTGCCACCGTTCGAGGAGACGTCCACGACATCGGGAAAAACCTGGTGGACATTATTCTGACCAACAACGGGTATGACGTCGTGAATATCGGAATCAAGCAGGGTGTGAATGAGATCATCGCTGCCGCAGAAGAACACAACGCCGATGTCATTGGTATGAGTGGTTTGTTGGTGAAATCAACCGTCGTGATGAAGGAAAACTTGCAAGAGCTCACCACCAGGGGGTTGGCCACAAAGTGGCCCATCATCCTGGGTGGTGCAGCTCTGACCAGGTCTTTTGTTGAAGAAGACCTGGCAGAAGCGTTCCCCGGCGTCGTCCGCTACGCCAAGGACGCCTTTGAGGGTCTTGATTTGATGGAACCGTTGGTTGCTATTTCCCGCGGGGCACAGCCTGACGAGGTTGGCCTCCCCGCCCTTAAGAAACGGATTTACCCCAAGAGCCAATTGGTTGTTACCGAGCCAGAAAACATGCCTGATCGGTCTGACGTGGCGAGAGACAATAAGGTTCCCACGCCACCGTTTTGGGGAACACGGATTGTTAAGGGTGTTCCACTATCGGATTTCGCAGCGTTCTTAGACGAGCGAGCGACCTTTATGGGTCAATGGGGCTTGAAGCCCGGCCGCGGCGAAGGCGGAGCGACCTACGAAGAACTCGTGGCAACCGAGGGCAAGCCCCGGTTGCGGTATTGGCTCGATCGCCTGCTGTCAGAAAAGGTCATGGACCCAGCGATTGTCTATGGTTACTTCCCTGTGGTGTCCTCTGGCCAAGACATGATTGTGCTGCACCACGGTGCTGACCCCGATGGAATCCTCGGTCATGCTGGCTTGTTGGCCCCCGATGGAGGGTCTGGCGGCCCGATCGGCGAGGAACGCCTTCGTTTCCACTTCCCTCGTCAGCGTCGCGATCGCCACATGTGTCTCGCCGACTTCGTGAAGCCCGAAGACGGCGGCCAGGTTGATGTTTTGGGTGTTCAACTTGTCACAGCAGGGGCAGCCATTGACACGTTCGCAGCAGGCCTGTTTGCCGGTGATTCTTACCGGGACTATCTCGAACTCAACGGCCTTGCCATGCAGCTCACCGAAGCGCTGGCTGAATATTGGCACGCACAGATTCGAGCAGAGTGGGGCGTTGGTTCAGAAGACCCCACCAACCTCGATGACATTCTAGGAGTCAAGTATCGAGGGGCCAGGTTCTCCCTGGGTTATCCAGCATGTCCCGAGATGGAAGATCGCCGCAAAGTTGTGGAGCTTTTGAAGCCTGAGCGCATCGGGGTTGAGCTCTCTGAAGAGCTCCAGTTGCACCCGGAGCAATCCACCGATGCGTTTGTCTTTCACCACCCAGAGGCCAAGTACTTCTCGGTTTAGCCAGGCCTCACGTGCACTCTTCTAAGTGCCACCAGTGATGCTCGTCCCACCAGTCCCAGCCCCACAGCTGTGGTGATGGCCCGAACGGTGTCCCAGGTGAGCGTTGAGGTCCCGAGGCTATACACAACAAAACGTGTTGCGTTATCGATCAGGCCTGCGCCGTCGACAAACGACACCGTTGTGCCTGACCCCACCGCAATGGGCCAGAACCAGAGATTCATCAAGAAACCAAAGGCGTAGGACGCAAAGACGCCATAAGACACCAGCATTCCCAGCTCCCACGCTCTGGATCGAGGATTGGACGTGTCCCACCTGGGCAACAGGCCAGCACCCGCAGCAACCCAGCCCACCCCAAACATCTGAAAGGCAGTCCACGGACCAAATCCACCCCAGACCAGAGAAGACAACGCAACCGCGAGCACACCAACAATGAACCCGAGCCGTGCGCCGAGCACCCGGCCGGCCAGAATCACCACCACAAAGATCAGTTCAAACCCACCCACACCGGTGGAGAGCACCCGTGCCGTTGCTGCAAGCGCAGCTAACACAGCCACCAACGCCAACACGTTGGCGCTCTGCACGCTTTGATCAAGAACCAGTGCTCCCAGCACAATCAGGAGTGGCACTCCGATGAGTGCCAGTGTGATTCCTACCGAACTCGCAATTCCTAGGCTCCCCACCAAAAGCGGCCAGCCAAATAAAGCCAGAGCAACAACGCTCACCAGTGCCACAGTGCTTCTTGAGACCCGAGTTGACGGTTGATTCAGTGGTGTGATCGTCACACGATCACCTCTGTCGAAGCGGCAGTAAGTACGCCATCAGATAGGACCAACACCCGATCGTGGGCAATGTCGTGATGATCTGCGTGGTGGCTTGCCACCACGACAGCCGTTCCTGTTTCCACCACACAGGCAAGAACTTCGGCCAAAGCGTGGCGGGCAGCCTCATCGAGGCCGCGCATGGGCTCATCAACTAACAGCACACCGGGCTTGTGGGACAGCTGAAGGGCAATGGCAAGCGCTGCTTGTTGACCCCTGGATAGGTCTCTGGGGTGGGTGGCCCGCAGTCGATCATCTGCGTCCTCGATCCACAGTGCAGGCAGAATCGAGCAGAATGTCAGCGCAGTGAATCCTGGTTCCACGCCTGCAATTCGATCAGCGAGGGCTAATTCCTCAGCAACACTGGCTGTGACAAACAGGTCTGAGGGGGTGCTTGGCACCAGAGCGAGGTGTTTCACCCGCTTTGCGGGTGACAGCTCCGCTACGTCGTGTCCTGCGCTCCACACCGTCTCATGCAAAGGACTGGCCATGGCCTGGAGCAACGCAGATTTACCAGCGCCGTTCTCCCCCACAATCACGCAGGTTTCACCCCGGGTGATGGTGAGATCGATGTGATTCAGCACCACGGTGTCTGTGTAGGAGTGCGATAGTGCCGTGACGGACAAAACGACATCGGGTTCTAGAGCTCGATAGGGAATTCGTGGAACCCCAACCGGTGTGACCTGATGCCGACCCTCTGATAAGCCCTCTGGCCCGATTGTCCATTCTTCGTAACCAGAGATGTGATGGTGTGATCGAGGGTGGTCACTCAGGATAACGGTAGCGCCAGAGTTGATGCGATATTTTTCAAGCTCCCCCATGAACCGTGTAGCTGAGGGCCCAGAGAGCGAACTCAATGGCTCATCCAGCAGCAGAACGCGTGGGTTGGTGGCCAACACAACTGCCAGTGCGCAGAGCACCGCCTCCCCACTGGATAGTTCAGAGGGTGCTCGATCAGCCAAGTGTGAAAGCCCACGCCTCGAAAGCTCCTTGGTTGCCCTCTTTCTGGCCTCTTCTCCTCCAACTCCCCGGGCTATCAGGCCCAGTGCGACATCGTCGACAACGCGACAGGTCAGAAACAGCGACGCTGCGTCATGCGGGAGATAGGAAACACAGCCCTGCGGGACACCAACACTGCAGGTGCCCTTGGCTAGAGCATCACCTCGAAGGTTCCACACCCCAGCGCAGGATTCTAGAAGGGTTGTCTTTCCGCTCCCGGTGGCACCACTGAGCACCACCGCAGAACCCGGTGCGATGCTCCAGGAAACGGGGCCAACCCCCCGAGAGAGAATGGTCCAGGCAGAAAGTGACAGCGGGCTCTGTGGTCCAGAATCCATAGACGAGGATCTCTTCGCACGCAGACCCCTGCTCTCTAAGGCTCGAGCGATTGCTGTGGATCGCTCGAGGGTTTTCTCCAAAAGGGGCTGGAAAGCACGAAGGCCAGGTTTCATTCCCCGCAGTGCAAAACTTGTTTTCACGCGAGCGATCGCATCAAGGACAACGGGGAATGTTGCAATAGCAAGACCCGCTGCAAGAACAATGGAACCACCGACTCGAAGCCTCGGCGCAAGAACAATAAGGTTTCTGGGATCCCACAGGGACACGACAACCGCTGTGGCAAAAATCACCAGTGCAAACGGCAGTGCCGAGAGCGCAGCGGCAACGAGTCCTTCGAGCGCCAGTGGCCCAAACAACACGATGTGTGAAAACGGACCGGTCAGTCTTATGGCCGGGAAACTTGGCAGTGTTGTGGCGCCCTGGGATGCTCCGCCAAACACAATTCGATAGACCACCCGCAACACCACAAAGCCCAGGGCACCGAGGGCGCCAAGGGCAATGAGGAGGCGAGGGTTGTGACGCATGGACCCTAGGGATCCGTCGGGGTGGGGGTTTCACCACCCGTTGAGAAAACCAGGCCAACACTGGTGCCCGGTTCGACCATCAAGGTGCCGACACCTTCCTCGGCATACGTCCACTCTGTAGACCCGTCAGTGGAGACCCACAGAGCCCAATAGCCAAATGCGGGGGGCATGTCGGCACAGGTTTCTAGGTAGGGGTCCTCGCCTTCCACTTCGAAGGGTTCAGTAGCAGAAGGCAAACCGTTCACCCGGCAGACAATCTGGTCGCCATAGGTGCCTGTACCCTCAGTGCTGAAGCCAGCAAACTCAAGAACATCTTTCGCCAAGGCACTGTCTGCCTCAAACTCAACACACTGTGTTTCTCGATCAGGTGAGAGCAGGCCGAAATTGACCACAACGGTTGTGCCCTCGCACGAGTCGATGTCGCCGTCGGCGAAACCTTGACTAGTGGGTGCAGAACAGCCACCAAGAACAGAAACTACAAGAAACGTGGACGCTAAAACGGAATATCGCATGTTCACCTCGGGCTTAGGAATAGGGACATCCGGGGCTCCGGTTCGCTCAGCCTACACAGTGGGTGCTGGGGATTCTGGTTCTGGGGAAACGGAGCGTAACTTTGGGGTGCCAAAGCGAGTCAACAGAATGAACAGAGGAACGACCAAAAGGCTCAACAGGTTCGAACTACCCCATTCAACCGCGTCTGTCACATAAATCGCTTCTGCCGGCAGAGCCCCGCCCTCATACCCCACGATGACGGCGGCAAACAGGTTGTTAGACATGTGCGCGCCGATAGCGATTTCGAGTGATCGGTCACGAACCGTCACCCAGCCCAACGCAAAGCCCACCGAGAAATATCCAAAGAAGGCTCCCCAGATGTCTCCTACCGCTTCGGGGTTCAAGAGGTGGGGGATAGCGAACAAGACACCGCTCAAGGTAGAAAGCCACACGACGTTTCCTGCTCGTTTCGCCACCCACTGAATAATCCAACCGCGGAAGAACAACTCCTCTGCGGTCGTTTGAATGGGGAGCAAGACAATGGCGACCAGAAAATATGGCCAAAAAGTCACCGGGTTGAAGGAAAAACGATACGCCTCTGATTGGCCGAGGATGGCAATGATGACCGGACCACCGACCAAGCCCAACCAGACCCAGAACCCGAGCCCGACCCTCCACCACCGGAACCGATCAATGCTGGAGAAGAGATACCTCAGTTTCACACCAAGAATAAAACGGTAAGCAAAAAGAGTTCCTAAGAACAGCGGGATAAATGTGACCAGGGCAAAAACAAGAAACCCCAGGTTGGCATCGCTGCCATAACGTCCTCGCCCGTGACAACACTCAGCGGATCGACCCCGGTGTAGGGCAACAGTGCCAAACCAAGAATGGTGCCACCGACAAGCCACACCACGAGGATGAACACTGTCCCCAAAATCCACCGCCATCCTCGAACAGGGAGCGGTGTCGTGAAGCGAGGAAGCGATGAGGTGGCCACACGACCATTCTGACAAGGAACCCTGGGTGCTAGGTGCACATTCACCATTCTGGTCAGCGCCCGTTCCACAGATAGGCGAGAATAGAGGCTTCCGGTCCCAAGCCCCAGGATGAGTGCCACCTTTATGAGTGATATCCGAGATGACACCAGGTCTGGTTTCACCCAGATTTTTGGGTACGAACCGCACGGTTTGTGGTCTGCTCCAGGCGAACTGACTCTGTTGGGCGACGATTCCGACTACGCCGATGGCTACGTCTTATCCATCGCCATTGACCGCAGAACGGTGGTTGCAGCCGGCGTCAGAAAAGACCGCAAACTTCGGGTTGCCAGCACCGAAGCCGATGAAATCGCGGAAATCTCGCTGGATAATTTGGAGCCCGAACAGATTCACGGGTGGGCTGCCTATCCTCTCGGTGTGGCGTGGGCACTCGGGCAATTTGGTGCCGACCTTTCAGCAGTGCCAGGTCTCGACATCTTTGTGGACTCCGATGTTCCTGTCGGTGTGGGCCTCGGTTCTTCCGCCGCACTAGAAACCGCCATCGCTGTGGCCCTGAATGATGCGTGGCAGCTCTCACTCGACACCCTGAGCCTTGCCAAAGTGTGTCAACGAGCAGAGAAAAGTGTCGTGGGGCACAACTCAGGCCTGGGAGACCACATCCCTACCCTGGCCGGTGAAGACGATAGGGCTGTGCTGTTTGACTCCCGCTCTCTCGATAGCGACCCGGTCGCACTCGGGTTCGCCGATCACAACCTTGTCATTGTGGTGATGGACACGGGTGTCGAAAGGGCTAAAGACATAGAGTCAGTCCGCTTCACAGAACGAGAAGAAGCAGTCGACCTGCTGGGCGTTCCCTCGCTGCGAGATATCTCGGCAAAAAAACTGCCTGATCACCGATCCCAGCTCTCAGAGACGACCTATCGCCGGGTTCAGCACATTGTGAACGAAAACCAACGCGTTTTAGATGCAGCACGGACTCTCAAGAACGAAGGCCCGCTGCTCGTCGGTGACATCCTTACCGCGTCGCAGGCGTCCTTGCGCGATGACTACGACGCCTCTGGCCCAGAGATTGACCTGGCCATCGATATCGCACTGACCAATGGTGCGATTGGTGCCCGCATGATTGGTCTGGGGAACTCCGGCACCCTCTACGCACTGGTGGCACTGGATGATTTGTCTCTTCTTCAGGTCGCTCTTGATGGTGGCTTCTCTGAACACGGCTTTAGTGCTCCTGCAACCTATGTGGTGAGGCCCTCTAGAGGGGCCCTCAGGCACTGACTAGAGCTTCAAGACGCTCGCTGTGTGAGAGATCGACCGATACGCAAGATCCGTGTCGTTTGACAAGACAGAACCGTAGCTGGGAATCATCGTCTTCAAGCCGCTATTCCACTGGCCCAACCGGTCGGGGAAGCACTTCTCAAGAACCTCGAGCATGATGGACGCAGCCGTCGAAGCTCCCGGTGACGCGCCCAGAAGGCCCGCAATCGAGCCATCGGCGCTCGCCACCACCTCGGTGCCAAATTGCAACACCCCGCCCTTGGTCGGGTGTGGCTTGATCACCTGGACCCGTTGACCCGCGGTTTGCTCATACCAATCATCTGAATCAGCAAGAGGGTAGAAGGCCCAGAGCGCTTCGAGCTTCTTGAAACGAGACGCAAGAACCTCTCCCACGAGATAGGAAACCAAGGAGAAGTTCTGTGCCCCCACTGCGAGCATGGGAACCAGGTTGTGCCATTTGAGAGAACTAAAGAAGTCAGACCAGGAACCGCTTTTCAAGAACTTCGGCGTAAAGCCGGCATAGGGCCCAAAGAGCAAACTCGTGTATCCGTCCACTACTCGGGAATCAAGGTGGGGCACCGACATCGGAGGAGCACCCACGCTCGCTTTTCCATAAACCTTGGCTTTATGCAATGCCACAACATCGGGGTTATCACAGCGCAACCAGACCCCACTCACGGGGAAGCCACCGTATCCTCTGATCTCTGGAATGCCTGACTTTTGCAACACGTTGAGAGCCATTCCACCAGCTCCGACAAACACAAAAGACGCCGAAATATCCAGCGGGGTGCCACCGATCTCGGACCGAACGACTAAGTTCCACCCTGCTTTTTTGTTTCTTTTCACGGACGCGACGCGGTGCTCCGTCATCAGCGTTGCGCCGTTGGCAACCAAGCGATTCATGAGCATTCTGGTCAGCGCGCCAAAATCAACGTCGCTTCCCGACACAAACCGCGTTGCCGCAACCTTCTGCCCCTTGTGACGACCGTCGATGACCAGGGGCGCCCATGTTGCTATCTCGAGGGGGTCTTCTGAATACTCCATACCTACGAACAATGGGTGGTCACGCAGGGCTTCAAACCGCTTTTTCAAAAACGCTACGTCTTCCGCACCCCACACCAGGCTCATATGGGGGCTTTGATGAATAAAGGACTGAGGGTCAGGAACGATCCGCTGTTCTACTAACCACGACCACAACTGCCGGGATACCTGAAACTGCTCGTTTACTTTCACGGCAGCATGAATACCAATAGAGCCATCGGGGAGTTGGGGGGTGTAGTTCAACTCACACAGCGCCGAATGGCCTGTTCCCGCGTTATTCCAGGCATTGGAGCTTTCTAAACCGGGCTCGGAAAGCTTCTCAACAATCAGGATTTTCCAGGTCGGTTCAAGCTCTTGAATAAGGGTTCCGAGCGTCGCGCTCATGATGCCAGCACCCACAAGCACTACATCACAGTGTTCCCTCACGCCCTTATCCTAGGGCGAAACCACCTAGGCTTACCGAGTGAGCACCCCCGACACCGCCGCACAGCCCAGCTTTCTGCCTCTCCTGGGAGCGGGTTTGGTGGGGGGCCTCTTCTCTGGAGTCTTTGGTGTTGGCGGGGGTCTCATCATGGTTCCATTGTTGCTGTGGTGGACCACGATGGAGCAAAAACGTGCTCACGCAACCTCCTTGCTGGCCATCACCCCGGCGGCTATAGCCGGAGCCGTCGCGTATGGCGTTGGTGGAATTTTCGAGTGGGAGATTGCCCTGTTGGTGGCGCTGGGTGCCGTCATCGGAGCCCAGGTCGGAGCGTGGCTTTTGCGTAAAACGAAGGTCACCATCCTGCGCTGGGGGTTCATCGCCTTTGTCGTTTTCTCTGCCGCAGGCCTACTGTTTCAGGTTCCGAACCGTGAAACCGACCTCGAGATCACCCTCATAGTTGGCCTATTGCTCTTCGTTGTTGGGTTGGGAATGGGCTTGTCAGCCGGATTGTTTGGCATTGGTGGAGGAGTCATTGTGATTCCGGTGTTGGTGTTGTTCTTTGGCCAGAGTGATCTTCTTGCCAAGGGAGTCTCCCTGCTGGCGATGGCACCTGGATCCATCAGTGGAAGCATTTCCCACATGCGCCACAAGACCGCGTCGCTTCGTGACGGAGCATGGGTGGCGCTCGGTGCCGTCGTGACGGCACCGGTGGGAGCGCTCTTTGCCTTTGCGCTCAGCCCCAGGTTAGCTGCCTACCTGTTCGCGGGCCTGTTGTTCTTCATCGCGAGCACCCTGATTATCAAGGCCTTGCGGTCGGGCACGGCTTCCTAAAGCCTGGACGCTACGATCTCAGCAATTTGCACAGCGTTCAGCGCTGCGCCCTTGCGAAGGTTGTCGTTACTGACAAAGAACGCAAGGCCGCGCTTGTCTGGCACGCCTTCGTCTTGTCGAACACGCCCCACAAAGCTGGGGTCTTTGCCCGCGGCCATAAGGGGGGTCGGAACATCGACGAGGGTAACACCAGGCGTTGCGGCAAGAATCTCGAGAGCCAATTCGGCTGGCATCGGTTTTTCAAACTCAGCGTTGACCTGAAGAGAGTGTCCGGTGAACACCGGGACCCGAACACAGGTTCCACTCACCAACAAACCAGGGATTCCTAGAATCTTGCGGCTTTCATGACGCAGCTTCTTTTCTTCATCTGTTTCGTTCAAACCGTCATCAACCAGGTTTCCCGAGAACGGGATGACATTGAACGCAATGTTCCCAGGGAACACCATTGGCTCCCCTAGGTCAACAGATTCACCATCGTGAACCAGCTCGAGGACATCGCTTGTCATCGCCCGTTCCACCTGGGTTTTCAGCTCCTGTCCGCCCTTCAGGCCAGCACCGGAGACGGCCTGGTAGGTGGAGACAATCAGCCTGGTCAACCCAGCGCGATCGTGCAGAGCCTTGAGCGCTGGCATAGCAGCCATGGTGGTGCAGTTGGGGTTGGCAATGATGCCCTTGGCTGGGGAAACCGTTTTTTCGGGATTGACCTCAGCGACCACCAGTGGAACATCCTGGTCCATCCGCCAACCACTGGAGTTATCTACGACCACCACACCGGCAGCGGCAAAGCGAGGTGCTTGTTCCCTAGACAGGGTGGCTCCAGCGCTGAAAATGGCGATATCAAGTCCGCTGGGGTCCGCCGTTTGGGCGTCCTCAACTACGACGACTCGGTCGCCAAAGGGCAATGTGGTTCCAGCGCTCCTGGCAGAGGCAAAAAACCTAATCTCTGAAATGGGGAAATTGCGCTCCAGGAGCAGTTCCCGAACGACCTGCCCTACTTGGCCGGTTGCACCGACGACTCCCATGCTGACCACTAGCGCCCGGTCCCCGCATAGACAGTGGCTGCTTCATCTCCGTCAAGACCAAAGGCGGTGTGCACCGCAGCCACCGCTTTAGCCAGAATGTCTGAGCGCATAATCACCGAAATGCGGATTTCACTGGTAGAAATCATCTCGATGTTGATGCCCGCGTCAGACAGAGCGGTAAACAACTGTGCCGAGACTCCAGCGTTCGTGCGCATTCCAGCTCCCACCACCGAAAGCCTGCCGATCTGGTCGTCATACATCAGGGAATCAAATCCTGAATCTGCCTGGGCAGCTTCGAGCGCTTGCATGGCCTTGGGGCCGTCCTCTGTGGGCAAAGTAAAGGAAATGTCGGTACGGCCGGTCCCCTGGAAAGAGACATTTTGCACAATCATGTCGATATTGGCGCCGGAGCCCGCCACAATCGTGAAGATGCCGGCTGCTTTACCCGGAATGTCGGGAACACCGACGACCGTAATCTTGGCTTCGCTCGTGTCTCCTGCAACACCAGAGATGATTGGCTCTTCCACGTTGTCTCCCTCTTTGGATGCTTGGATCCAGGTCCCTGATTCTTCCGTAAATGATGACCGAACGTGCAGGGTGACCCCGTGCCGTCTGGCAAACTCGACTGCTCGAATATTGATGACTTTGGCTCCTGCAGCAGCGAGCTCTAACATTTCCTCGTAACTGACGCGGTCGAGTTTCCGAGCGAGTGGCACAACCCGGGGATCCGCAGTGAAAACACCGTCGACGTCGGTGTAAATCTCACAGACTTCGGCCTCCAATGAAGCTGCCAACGCTACCGCAGTGGTGTCAGATCCGCCCCGCCCCAGTGTGGTGATGTCTCTGGAATCGTGGTTGAAGCCTTGAAAACCAGCAACGATGGCAATGGCTCCCTCATCGAGCGCTTGGCGAACCCGGGTCGGGGTCACATCAACAATGCGAGCACGGCCGTGCTGGGCGTCGGTCATCATGCCGGCTTGGCTTCCCGTGAAGGATCGTGCATCGACGCCTAAGTCCCGAATGGCCATGGCCAGCAGCGACATGGCTATGCGCTCACCAGTGGTGAGCAGCATGTCCATTTCCCTGGAATCAGGTGCGCTACTCACCTGGAAGGCCAGGTCAATCAGGTCATCGGTGGTGTCGCCCATCGCTGAAACCGTGACGACAACGCTGTGGCCAGCTGCTTTTGTGCGGGCAATACGCTCAGCAACCCGTTTAATGCTCGCGGCATTAGCGACGGAGGAACCGCCATACTTCTGCACAATCAAACTCACGGTCGCACTCCAGCCAAAGGGTGGCCGCAGAGGGCGACCAAACATCCTAGGATTCTAGCGGTCACAAGGCTGTGCCTAGGCTCAGGCCTAGGAGACCACTCTTCGGCCCTCGAATGCCCTACCGAGCGTGATTTCATCCGCGTATTCAAGGTCTCCGCCCACCGGAAGTCCACTCGCAAGCCGGCTCACTGTGAGGCCGGGTTGAACCAACAAACGGCTCAGATAGGTGGCAGTTGCTTCGCCCTCAACATTGGGGTCAGTAGCAATAATGACCTCGGTAACCGTGGAATCAGACAACCTCGTCATCAGGGCAGAAATCCGCAGATCATCGGGGCCAATCCCGTCAATGGGGCTAATCGCTCCACCGAGCACGTGGTAATACCCCCGGAATTCTCTGGTTCTCTCAATTGCCAAGACGTCTTTTGCTTCCTCAACAACGCAAATCATGCTGGGATTGCGCCTAGCATCTGAGCAAATCCCACAGGTGTCGCTGTCGGAAATCATCCCGCAGATGTGACAAAAACGAACCTTGTCTCTGATCGTCTCCAACAGGTCAGACAGCCTGGTCGGGTCGTAATTCTCGTTTTGCACGACGAAAAAGGCGATTCTTTGAGCTGATTTTGGCCCGATGCCTGGCAACTTGCCAAATTCATCGATGAGGTCTTGAACGATTCCCTCATACATTGCTATCGAACCTCGCCGTCATCAACGCGGTGCTCAGAAATAAGCTCCCCGCCGAGCACCTCACGAATCACTGCTTCACCCACCTGTGACAAACCGTTGATGGGGGGCTCAATGTCCTCCACTGGTTGGTCCTCCGGTGGGGAGTGCTCCGCTTCAGCCTGGGATTCAGTGCTTGATTCCGAACCCGGAGGAACGACCGTCGGCCACGATGCCGTTTCGGTCGGTTCAGCAGCCACGGGCTTCTCTGGTTGTCCGGGGGCGATCTCCTCAGAGACGACGTCTTCCGTGTCGTCCTTCGGAAGCTCCACAACCTTGAACCGAACCCGGTGACCGGTAACCCCAAGAATGGCGTCTCGGACCAACTCTGCGTTCACGGGCAGTCCAGGACCTTGGGCCTTTTTCAACACATCAGCGCCGGAAAGCGCCGGAAAGCCAATCGTCACGACGTCGTCATCTAGAGAAACAATTTGTGTGCCCGTCACCGCGCTCCAGACAGCTCTTTTCTTCTCACCAATTGCCTCAAGAATCGCCGGCCACGAAGCTTCCATCATTGCCATCGTCAAAGGTTCAACGGGCCCTGTTGGTGGTGCGACAGGCTCTGCGGCTGGAGCTGGCACTGAGGCTTGCCCTGGCGCTGGAGCTGTAGACACCGATGGCCTTGTCGCGGGCGCTGAGGGCTGGCGGTGAGAACCGGCAACAAGGAGTCTGGCCATCAAAAGCTCGAGGTGCAGTTTGGGTGAGGTCGCTCCGGTCATGGCCGTGAGTGCATCATTCACGACATCAGCAATCGCTGACAAGCGGGGAGTTCCGATGGTGTGAGCAAAGCCCTTCATTTGGTCTAGCGCGCCTTCGCTGGAGCCTGGCATGAGAGCTGCAGCGGCGTCACCAGCTGCGTCAACAATGATGATGTCTCTGACGTATTCCAGGAGGTCCTCGGCGAAACGCCTGGGATCCTGGCCCGTGTGCATCACCTTGTCTAGTGTCCCAAAGGTACCCGGGCCATCTGAACTAGCCAGCGCAGTCATCGCTTCAGCAAGCAATTCATCGTGGGTGTAGCCCAAGAGGGTAACAGCACGGTCATACGTCACTCGATCGTCTGGTGAACCAGCGATGAGCTGATCCAAAATCGACAACGTGTCTCGGACTGAGCCGCCCCCAGCCCGAACAACAAGAGGCAAAACCCCGTCGTCAACAGCCACTGACTCTCCCGAACACAGTTCCTCGACATAACTCAGAGCTTCGGCAGGGGGAACAAGTCGAAAGGGGTAGTGATGGGTCCTTGAGCGAATGGTCCCGATGACTTTGTCGGGCTCGGTCGTCGCAAAAATGAACTTCACGTGCTCGGGTGGCTCTTCCACAATCTTCAACAAAGCATTAAAGCCCTGCTGGGTAACCATGTGGGCCTCATCAAGAATGAAAATCTTGTAGCGATCTCTGGCTGGTGCATACACAGCCCGTTCTCGCAGATCTCTCGCGTCATCAACACCGTTGTGGCTCGCCGCATCGATCTCTACAACATCGAGGGAACCCCCACCATCTCGGGAAAGCTCAACACAGCTTGGACACGTCCCGCAAGGGGTATCGGTGGGGCCTTCAGCACAGTTCAAACACCGAGCAAGAATCCTGGCCGAGGTGGTCTTCCCGCACCCTCTAGGCCCACTAAACAAATAGGCGTGGTTGACCCGATCTGAGCGCAAAGCCTGCTGCAAAGGCTCTGTGACGTGTGCTTGCCCAATGAGTTCAGCAAACGTCTCAGGACGATATCGACGATAGAGAGCGGTCACCACACCTGGGAGCCTACCGGGCTTCACCGACCAGGTCGGCGACTTGTGTGGCAATCTCCAGCTCTTCGTTGGTGGGAATCACCAGCACCACCGGTGTGGCACCAGATGGAGAAACTAACCGGGCGTCGCCGCTTCGAAGGGTGTTGAGGGAGTCCTCAACCACAATCCCCAAGAACTCCAGTCCTTCTGTGGCTTTTTGTCTCCCGAGTGCCGAATTCTCACCAATGCCACCTGTGAACACTAGGGCGTCAAGACCTCCAAGAAGCGCGGTGTAGCCACCGATGTAATGCCTGATTCGCCACGCCCACACCTCGAGAGCACGGGTGGCGGCTTCGTCGCCTGCCTGTGCTCTCGAGGTGATGTCTCTAAAGTCACTCGATCCAGCCAGTCCCATCAGGCCACTCTGGGCGTTCAGCATTGTTTCGACTTTCGAAAGACTCATGCCTGCGTTTTTTATCAGGTGGGGGATGATGGCCGCGTCAACGTCGCCTGCTCGAGTGCCCATGACCAAGCCCTGCAGGGGCGTGAACCCCATGGTCGTATCGATGCACCGACCACCCCTGATGGCAGCCATCGAGGAGCCATTGCCTAGGTGTGTGGTAATAATGCGGTGTTGATCAGGATCCCCACCGAGCATGTCTGACGCTTTTCTGGACACGAATTGATGGCTCGTGCCATGAAAGCCATATTTCTTGATGCCCCAGGTCTGTGCAACCTCTGTGGGAATCGCGACTGTGGATGCAGCATCAGACATGGTTTGGTGAAAGGCCGTGTCAAACACTGCCACCTGGGGAATGGAAGGCATGGCCTTCTTAGCCGCCCTAATGCCAGCTACATTGGCCGGGTTATGAAGCGGTGCGAGGGCCGACAGTGCCTCTATGTGTTCTTCCACTTCCGCGGTGATGAGCGTGGGCTCAATAAAGCGGCTACCGCCGTGAACAACGCGGTGTCCCACCGCGTTGATTCCAGCAAGATCGCCCACTTCGCCCACCACGATCCGAAGTGCTTCCTCGTGATCTGCGGGTCCACCCACCCCAATGTTCTCAAGAGATCCCTGACGAACACACTCTCCACCGGGAATCTCCAAAACTTGGTACTTGATGGAGGACGACCCGGCGTTCAGCACGAGGATCCTCACAGGCGGTCCCCTTGGGCTTGAATCGCCGTGATCGCGACGGTGTTGATGATGTCTCTCACGGTCGCTCCACGGGAGAGGTCATTTACCGGTTTAGCGAGACCTTGCAATACCGGACCAATCGCCACCGCCCCAGCGCTTCGTTGCACTGCTTTATAGGTGTTGTTGCCCGTGTTGAGGTCGGGGAAGATAAAGACGGTTGCGACACCAGCAACAGCGGAGTGTGGCATTTTGGTGGCGGCCACACTGGGTTCGCTCGCTGCGTCGTATTGAATCGGGCCCTCAACCAAGAGATCTGGTCGGCGCTCCCTGACCAAGTGGGTCGCCTCTCTCACTTTGTCGACATCTACTCCGGTCCCCGACTCACCTGTGGAATAGGACAACATTGCGACCTTTGGCTCAATTCCAAAACGAGCGGCGGTGTCAGCTGAGGAAGAAGCAATGTCAGCTAGCTCAGCAGCCGTGGGGTCTGGCACCACAGCGCAATCCCCGTACACCAGCACGCGATCTTCTAAACACATGAGAAAAACGCTGGAGACCACGGAAACCCCGGGGATTGTCTTGATGATCTGGAAACTAGGCGTGATGGTGTGTGCTGTGGTGTGGGTAGCTCCAGAGACCATGCCATCAGCGAGCCCTAGGTGGACCATCATGGTTCCAAAGAAAGAAACGTCCTGCACGATGTCCCGTGCGTCCTCCACGCTGACACCCTTATGGGACCTCAAGACCGCATATTCCTCGGCAAACCGCTCAACCAGAACTGGGTCCGTGGGTGACTGAATGGTGGCCTGGGAAATATCGATGCCCAGCTCCGCTGCACGCAGACGAACGGGTGCTTCTTCTCCGAGGAGAGTGATGTCAACAACACCTCTTGCTAACAGGGTGGCTGTCGCGCGGATAATCCTGTCGTCATCGCCTTCTGGCAACACGATGTGCTTTTTGTGAGACCTAGCCCGCTCGATCAAGGTGTATTCAAACATCAAGGGTGTGACCACGCTCGAGCGAGCCACGTTCATGCGCTCGAGCAGCATCTCAGTGTCAACGTTGTCGTGGAAAAGCTGCAGGGCTGTGTCGTACTTGCGCTGCGAATCAGCAGCGAGACGTCCCCTCGTAGACACCACGTGCAACACTGAATCGTAGGTGTCAAACCCCGTTGTGATAATCGGAATGTTGTTATCTAGGCCGGCAATTAGTTTCTGAATAGAGTCCGAGAGCTCAAAACCCCCATACAGAATAACCGCGGCCATACTGGGTAAGTTTTCGCTCTGGTGGGCCATCAAGATGCCCAGAATGGCATCTGTTCGATCCCCTGGGACCAAGACCACAAAACCTTCTCGAAGTCTGCCCACGACGTTATCCAGTGACATGGCAGCAACCATGACACCGAGTGCCTCTCGACCAAGAAGTTCCTCATCTCCACGCAACAGGGTTCCCCCGACAGCTGCCATTACGCTCTTCACCGTCGGTGCCACCAAAAACGCGTCTTCTGGGATGGCCGCAACGACAAGACTGGAATCCAGGGCTTGGAGCCCCGAGACAAGGTCAAGGGCGTCTGCCGCCTCGCTACGATTAACAATCACAGCGAGCGGGCTTGCGTGAGCAGCTCGTATTTCGGCAAGCGCCGAAGATGCCACCCGGACCACGTCATGGGCTGAGCGCGAAGGAAGGGACAAGCCGCGCCCGGCCGAGTACGAGGGCTCACGGCCAGTCACGACAAGCGCCACAGGGGCCGCAAGGTTTGCGGCTATCCGGGCATTGAAGCCAAACTCAGTGGGGTTACCCACGTCTGTGTAATCCGAGCCAACAATCACAACGGCATTGCACTGGCGCTCCACTGCTCTGTATTTCTCGACAATGATGGACAGCGCTGTTTCTGGGTCGCGGTGAACGTCGTCATAGGTGACGCCCACGCACTCCTCATAGCTCAGATCAACGCCGTCGTGGGCCAGAAGCATGTCTAAGACGTAGTCGCGCTCCTGATGGGAGCGCGCAATCGGTCGGAAAATGCCTACCCGATCCACTTGAGCTTGCAGGGCGTCTAGGATTCCCAGCGCAATCGTCGACTTCCCCGAGGAGCCCTCGGCCGAGGTGATGTAAATACTGGTAGCCACTCCTCAAGACTAGGGCGAGCAACCTTGGGAAGAGAAGACTCCTCGCGCACCCACCAGAGCCCAGTTACCCTTGCTACGTTTCCGTCCTAGGGGAGTTAGCCGAGGTAGCGCCACGCGAGGAGCCACCTTAACTTTATCGTTAGGATGGTGACTGCGTTGTTCGGTCTTGGCCACACAGCGCACCGGAGGATTCGCCTAGTGGCCTATGGCGCACGCTTGGAAAGCGTGTTGGGTGAAAGCCCTCGGGGGTTCGAATCCCCCATCCTCCGCGAATTTTTCATCAGTTAGCTACGAAAGAGCGTTTTCCCTTCATGTGGGATTGGAGGCAGGATGAGCATATTTGCCCTACAAGCTCTTAGCCTGAAAGCCGCTACATCAGGGCAGCCGGAGGCCAAAGAAGCTTGGTTGCATCTCATCGGGAACATCGGATTCGACGATTTACCCAACGTCACAATCCGGTTGCTTCCAAGGATCTATCTAAACCTTCGCGGGACGGAAGGAGTTTCGGAATTCAACAGAATTAGAGGAGCCTACAAACTAAACTGGGTGAAGAATACCCAACTGATTTCTGAGGCTATGCCTCTTTTTGGGGCACTTAACAATGGCGGAGTCGAATACTGCGTTTTCAAGGGTCTCGCAGTAGCTATGACGACTCAATCCATTGCCACACGGGTGTTTGGGGATATTGATTTCGTTGTCCACCCCCGAGACATCAAGCGTGTCCAACAATTGATGAGCGACAATGGGTGGCAGTTGCGCGATATTGAAACCCCTTTGGGCATGCGTGGTCTCGGCGGATACGTGAACGAACACGGACTGCACCTGGACCTACACTCGCTGGAGCAGTTTGCGTACGAAATAAAACCTGATTTTGCTCAGTCAGAAAATGTTGCGTGGAGGCAGGCGACATTTCCTATTGCATCTCGTTCTTACTTGATGCGTTTGGCCATTCATCACGGAACGACCAGGGCAGCCGAATCTGATTTGGCGCAGAGCATCGTCGATTTTCTGGACTTATCGAAAGATCCACACGGAAAACTGGCCGAAAGCGCGGTCGCTGCTTTGAAATCCAATCTCGCGGGCAATGATTTTCTGCCCCTGATAGCCGAAACCGGAGTACTGTCGAATCGAACTTTTCAAAGACTTTTGAACTCAAGTTCAAATCCCTCCAGAAATACCCATCCCTTTTCCCCACCTAGCAGTGGGAGGAAATTGGCTATGGTGGCGCCCCTTATCTGGCGGCGGCGGCTTAATGCGCGACAAATTTGGAAGCTACTTCGCGTCACAGTCCGTCGTCCTCAATCTTTGATATATGCCCTTTGGCTCTCGGTAGGACAATTCAGACCTGTTGAGAAGGGTGTGGCAAAGATCGGGATGAGGATCGCCAGACCTCGCTCCCTGTTCGTGAATGGCGGCCCGGTGGCAGAGCGTGACTACAGGCTGGTGGTGCCGAACCCCTGCGCGGGTGACGAGCTCGTTTCGATAACTATTAGGGCCGAGAGGGACGGCCACGAGCAAGGAGCCCGCGAAAGACACCTCACTATCGACGGAAAAGCCTTCGGCTTTTTTCCAGTTCAGGGCGAATTAGAAGCCCGGTACATTCTTGAATCACCCGGCAAGCACATTGAAATCTCACTTTCCTCAAACCATCGACTCCCAGTCGTTCAGTTTGCTTCGCTGTCAGTCGCCATGAAATCAATCGAGATCGGAAGGATCTGATGGAAGCGACTAGAGGTGTGACTGGCAATGTCGTGCACGTTTGTCCGGCCTACTTTCCTATTCGCGGCGGAATCGAAGTCTTGGTAGAGACAATGATTCCGCTTTTGTTAAGCGACCACGGATTTGGGTCCAGCGTGATTACCCCACGCAATCACAACGAGCGCCCCGATGGCCTGATTCACAATGGCGCCCTCGTTTACTCGGTCGACTTGTTCTCCGTAGTGGAACAGAAGGACGCAGCCCATGCCTTTGCGTCAATCTTTTCCGAAGTCAGGAACGCCGTTTCATCCGAGAGGCCTGATTTAGTTCACATACACGGTTTTTCGCCTCTGGCATTAGCAGCCGCCTCCGTTGCAAGGACCCTTAAGATTCCCTATCTTGCGCACATTCACGGCGTGATCGACAGGCGACTGCCACCACATTTCTTAAGGTTGGTGGCAAATGCACATCATGTTGTTTGCGCATCGAGTGCGATTGAAAAATCCCTTGATTTCATGGAAATTGCATCTGACCTCAAAAGCGTTATTCCGAATGGAATTGTGCCGACGAAACCGTCATGGCCGGTTCCGGCCGAACCTCTCCTTCTTGTTGTCGGGCGCCTAGAGCCAGAAAAAGGATTCGCCGATGCAGTGGATGCTTTGGCGTTGGTCCGGCGGGAGTTTCCAAACGCGGCGCTCAAGATCATTGGTTCCGGTGGCGAGCTCTATCCCCTCCAGCAACTTGCTTCTCAAAAAAAGCTTTCCGACCGTGTCGAATTCCTTGGGGCTCTCTCCCAGGACGCGGTCATGAAGGAGATCAAGAAAGCCTCTATCGTGCTCGTGCCCTCCCTGGTAACGGAAGGTTTCAGCCTGGTTGCAGCGGAGGCGGCGATGGCGGGCAGACCAGTTGTTGCAACTCGAGTTGGTGGCCTGCCGGAAACGGTTCAAGATGGCCTAACGGGTATCCTGGTGGAGCCTAATTCCCCCCTTGAGATCTCGTCCGCGATACAGGATTTGTGGGGAAACCGGCAGAAACTGGAGGCTCTAGCAACCCAGGCGGCCGCTTATGCACTAAAAGCCTTTAATATAGGTCGTTTTGCTAAGGAAACAAGTATTTTATACTCGTCAATGTTGAGCCGGATAGAGGGTCCCTAGTGACAGAGAACATCAGGTACAGAAACAATTTTGAGGACACGTCCCATGAAAGGCTTGACGGTGAGACCATAGTTATCAACCTCGCCACAGGCCACTATTTCAGTCTGAGCGGACCTGCCGCTGACGTGTTTTATTTGTGCTGTTCTGGCGCCACCCTAAACGAATGGTGGCCGCAGCTAGCAGGAAGCTACCTCTCTGAACCAACAAAAGAGGAAGTAGCAACTTTCGTCACTTCTCTTCTCGCCGCCGGCCTAGTTCTCGAAGTCAAAGGCCCCAGTTTCGAGCCGATTGGGACAGAGCACACCTTGCCAGACGATTTTGTTCGTGGCGTCTGGACCGCGCCGGTCCTCGAGGAATTTGAGGATCTGCAAGACCTCATCCTGGTCGACCCCATACACGACACCACAAACCTGGGCTGGCCATATGTCGAAGGGGCCAGCGATTGATGCGCGAGTGGGAGTCTTTTGCGAGCAGTTCTTAGCCAGCGCAAGAGGCTACCAACACAACCATCCGACTATAAATAAAACAATTGCCCTGGGGTCCCGCTCCGTTTCGATTACCGTCCCGATCTCAACCTGGGGCGCCCTGGGGAACCCCTTAGACGGGTTAGTTGAGTATGTGGGTGAGGTTGAAAATCCTGACGTTCGCATCATTCTGTTTCAGAACGCCGAATATGCGCGACTACCGATAGCGACTTGGCCTTCTAGTTGGCACTACCCGTTGGGCCAAATTTCTCAGGATCAAACTCATCGTTACCGGGTAGCGATTGATCGGCATACCGGAACAGTGGCCGTTTTCGATATGAAGAGTCGGGTTTGCGGTGTTTGGGCCTACGAAGTCGCTCGACTCCCTTATTGGTGGGTGGCCACACCCTTCAGACTGCAGTTCTCATGGATTGCAGACACCTTCGACGCAGAGCTGATCCATGCGGCGGCGGTTAGTGACGGAAACAACGGGTACCTCTTGACGGGTGTTTCAGGCAGTGGGAAGTCAACGGTCACTCACCAACTTGCGGAAGAAGGGGTCAAGGCAATTTCGGATGACTTCGTGCTCGTGGAGAATCACCATATCTCGTCACCTTTTCTCAGAACAAAACTTCACGATTCATCCCTCGAGATGTTGCCCAACCTCTGGACAAAGGTTCTGAACCAGAAAGAAGTAGGCCAGAAGAGGATTGTTGAAGGAGCCATTTCGCCTGTTACGGAGCCTGTTTCCCTGAGAAGCATCTTTCTCGTTAGAGTCGGGGATTCGAGCACAATTCTGCCCGAGAGTAGAACTCAAATATTTAGAGACCTGGCAATTGGAACAATTCCCGGAGTTCTTGGTGGGAATCTTCGCAGCCTCAGCAGAATAACTTCAACAATTCGGCATTCGACAACGTGGCGTTTTCAGACATCTGATTCGCAATCGAGGAACATAGAGGAGTGGAAGAATTTTGTCGCCAACTCGACCTAACCTTACCGTCGTGATCCCCGCCTACAACCCGGGCGTCTCGCTTTTGGATGCACTTCATTCCATCCTCGCCCAAAGCGTCCTTCCCCAAGAGATCATTGTGGTGGACGATGGTTCTACTCCCCCAATTGGTCGCCTCCCAGACTTTGCTGGTGTCCGACACCACCTAATTCGCCAGGAAAACAGGGGCTATGGCGGTGCGGTAAACACCGGAATTCGAGCGGCAACTGGTGAAGTAATCGCATTCCTAGACCACGATGACATCTGGCTACCCGGAAAGACCGAAACGCAGTTGAATCTGATGGGACCATCGATCTCGGTGGTCGGTGGAGCCACGATAGTGGTCGATTACCGTAGCGGGGAAAAAAGTAAAAAGAGCTCCCTGGTGTTGGCTTCAAGAGTTTTTGGTGCCTGCATGTTCCGAAAAACAGTGCTTGAGCAGGTAGGCGGTCTTACTGAAGATTCCATGACTGCGGAGCCAATTGAATGGTGGTCTCGGTTTAGCAGGACTGAACTGAAGGTTCGCTTTACCGAGATTCCCGTTTTGGAAAGGAGAATCCACGGTGAGAACCTGGGCATTACCCAAAAAGAAAGGACCTCCCGAGACTTGCTCAAACGGGTCAGAGCCCACCGCAACAAAGGACGGTAGATTCCCGTGCCTGGCGTGAGCATTATTATGGCGGTCTACCGAAACTTCGACACCGTTACACGAGCGATTGAGTCGGTCACGAATTCTATTGCGTCGCTCGAGGGTAGCGGGTGTAACCAATCACCTGTTGAGCTCGTCGCTGTGCTGGACGGGCCAGACAAAAAGGCGCTCAAAATAATCAAACAGTGTCAAACAAACTTTCCAGTTCGGGTTGTAGAACTGCCTTCCCATTCAGGCATAGCGGCTACACGGAACGCCGGTGTCGACGCTGCGCAAATGCCTTGGATAACCTTTTTGGACGGCGACGACGAATTCACTCCAGGGAGACTATTGAGGCTGGCCACGGTGAAGCACGGACAAATTTTTGTGGGCAAGCAGAAACTCGTATGGGATGCAAGATGGCAAAATGACCTTTCGCTGCCTCTTGACTTCATCGACCGCGGGGAATTTCACCTCAGCTCGATGCTCCTCCAACGAGATGTCTTCGTAGATCTCAATGGTTTGAGCACTGATTTTGTTCTGGGAGACGACTGGGACTTCTCGATTCGCCTGAAGGAAAAAGGGGTTCCGTTAATCTTCGTTGAAGAAGAGTTCGTTGTGAGGCACGTGACAGGAACGAACGCTTCGATTAACGCTCCACAGCTCAAAGCGGACTACTTCAAGTCAATTAGAAACCACCTCTCCCGCCGAAAATGAGTCACAGGAGAGAGCGAAACATTCGCTCCCAAATCTCTTGATAGTTCTCGGCATTATGCTCAGTTTTCGACCCCGCCATCGCCGAGCTCGTCAAAATGTCCAATTCAGTAGGCTTCTCGCTCCATGCCAGAATCTTTCTTGAAAGATCTACGGGGTCATCAACAATAAATTCAATCCCCGTCATGCCGTCCTGTAGCGTGTGGGAAAAATTTCCCAGCGAATGGAAGAATACTGGGATTCCTCGAATGGCCGCCTCAATTGGTACTCGGCCCATTGCCTCATTTGAAGAGGCCACAATGACGAAATCGAGAGATTGGTAGATTTCCTCGGGATCTTCAACGAACCCGCGAAAGTTAATCCACTCCTCCACACCAAGTCGCCGCGCAAGTCCTTTGAGTCGAAGAATGTCTCGTGGAGCACCAGACCCAATGAGGTCTAGGGTCGCTCGATGCCCCTGGTTTCGGAGCTCCTTCAAAGCCAAGATTGCAATGTGCTGGCCCTTCGCCTGCTCCAGCCGCCCAACCACAGCTCCTCTGAACAATCCAGGGCTAGAGCGTCTAGGTTGTGCCGTCGCCTCTCCCCTGATGCAGTAGCCGACAACGTGCACCTCAGAATTGTCCTCCCCGAAGTGGTGGCTTTTCACACTTAAGGAATTGACAACAATACAGTTGGCAACATCCCGAACCCATTCGACGAAGGCACCGTGATGCGGCAGAAACTCAAAAGAATGATCCCGGTCACCAAATTCATGAAGCCACCAAACCAATGGAATGCTCGACGATGAAGCGAAGCGAGGCAAGAATCGTGCAAGAACGGTATGAGCCAGCAAGAAATCCGGCAGTGGATGGAGATCATGCCAAAGCTCTTCTACCTCGCTACCGCTGGAAAACTCAACGTGGACTTGCCGGGACACATTGATTGGATTTTTCAACGTCAGCATGCTGGAACCTGCTTTGTGAAGTTCTTTATGTACCACAGACCCGGCCGGGGGCCCAACCGTTGTGAAAAAGTATCCAAGCGGCAGAAGATGTCGGACAAGCTCTAGGTGAGCTCTTTCAGCCCCGTAGAGCTCTGCCCCATGAATCTCGGCAACTAACGTGAAGAGTTGATTCGGGTGGCCTACGAAAACGCCTACACAAGGTTCGAATTCCGATTCCAGAGGGTCATCGTTTGAAAGCAGTTCTCGCCATTGGCGCGGGCCTTGGTAAACGGCCAGCACTCTCGAGCTCTCTGGCAGACGAATGAAAAATTCTGTGCGCCATGCCACATCCCGGATGAACCTTTCCAAGGACTCCTCATCCACAAGAAACCCTACCTGGCCCTCCGATATCGGGAAATCCTTGATCACAGACCTCATGTGGAAGTGCTGTTCCAACCTCTCCAAAAGAGCCATCAAAATCCTCTGTTCTGTAAAAACAGTACCCCAGTAGAAACAGCCTCTGACCAAGATGGGCAGAGTAGGCCTAGAAGGAAGGATTCCCTAACCTCACGTCGACTAATCAGCCTGAGCACGGTCGTATCGGTACCGCTGCTGCCCGGTGTGAGTCGTCCGTTAGAAGGCGGGATACGCTGCAGAATTCCGGCAAGGATACTGCCTGCTCCTAGAGAAACCTACCCGTGCTGGGGAAGTGTGGGTTTCAGGCAAAGGTCTAGCTGCGGTTCGAGCTCCTCAGGTTGGGCTCGGCAGAAGTCAGCTTCGGACATTCGGTCGCTGTTTCCCATCGCTACGTGACTTCGCCTGATGTGCCGCGCAAGGTGGCTGTGGTCCATTGTGGCCGCAGTTACGCGCAGCCACACACAACGAATCCGCCAATTTAGTGAAGGAACAATCAAGATGTTGACTTGTCTCTAGGATTGGCTTATGGGAAAAGAGCCTCAGCCACACCAAGCCCTTTTTACCGTCCGAGACGAATCATAGGATCCACTTCAGCCTCTTGGCTCTAAAATGGGGGTAGTCAGCTTCTCGGTGTTCGCACTTCATGGGTTTTGTTTTAAAGGCGGTTCCGTTTCAGTGAAGCAGTTCTCCCCATACTTAACTCGGTCGCTTTCGAACCATTCATCGAAATCATCCCTCTTCACTCGTCTGTTTCTTCCTCGGCGATAGAACATCGGACCCATATTTGTCTGGATAAGGAAACAGACAGTGTCGGGCGTCAAATTCGACTCGGCTGCGACCTCGGTTAGCCGCATCCACTCTTCTTCAGACATTTCTTCCCCTGCACCGTCGTTTACTTGCTCTACCAGTTGGAAACAGTAAGAAGACATTGACAAATGAATTCGGCTTGCGGGAAGGTTCCACGTCCATTTTGTAATGGCAGAAACGGTTTCCTAAAAGCGCTCAGGAACTTATGAGGCGCGAAGAGAAAGGCGGCTTTTGCAGCATAACCCCGTATTGAAGGTAGCGAAATCCCTTCAGGGGATGGGTGCTTCCATGTGCAGTGGAACCAAGCAACCCTCTCACATGAAGAAAATGGTGTCTAGCTTCGGAGCCATGAAATGCAGATAAATACAGGGGTAAGTAATAAATTGGGCCATGATGTAGGTAAGTGGATGGGGTTCGAATCCCCCGTCCTCCGCTCAGAAATCGAGAAGCGATCGAGTAAGAAAGACTCCAACCTTTACTAAGACCATGCCTAAAAACCCGCGCGTTTCAGTAGTGATGCCCTGTAGGAACTCTGAAGCAACAATCGTCTCGTCAATACTTTCAATTAAGGCTCAAACGATGACTGATTGGGAGTTGATTGTCGTTGACGACGCTTCCACAGATCACACAACCGACATAGTCAGAAAGCTCGCCAAAGCCGACGAAAGAATCTCCCTCGAATCCAGTGTGAGCAATCTTGGCACCGGCAAGGCGAGGTCCCTGGGGGTGAGAAAGGCGCGGGCCAAGAAAATTGCTTTTCTTGACAGCGACGATTTATGGTTGCCTGAAAAACTTGACCGCGACCTTGCATTCATGGAATCCCACGGCGCTCATTGGATTCACTCCGCATACAGATTCCTTCGGCCTGATGGCCACCTCAGCGCCCCAGTGACATCAAAACCTGTCGGCACAGTGCGAGACCTATTGGGGCCAAACCCCATCACACTCTCCACCGTGATGCTCGACCGGAGCATCTACCCTGACGGTCTTAGTTTTCATTTTGAGCGCGCACAGGATTTAGAGCTGTGGATTGCTCTCGCAAAAGAGAAAGCACAGTGCCTCTTCTCTGACAGTCCCGACGTTATCTACCGTCTGAGGACTGGTTCCCTCTCGTCAAATAAACTCTTGGCGGCAATGCGGAGACACCGAAACCTTCGGACTCTCACAGTGGGACCCTGGACAACCTCGATTTCGTTTGTGCGATACATATTTGGTTCCAGCGCAAAATTCCTCCGACGCTTTCGTCCCTGCGAAGACTGCCAAGAAACCGAAACCTACATTGCCAGAATCGAAAAGCAGGCACAGAAGCTTCTCGTTTCCAAATAGGTCTCCCGGAGTTCGGATACAGTCACACGCCGGACAAGAGAAGCCACTGCGCACTTGTGTCAAGCGCTCAAGTGACGCCTAGCTACACCCTCCGAAGCAACACAACCGCAATGGTCCGCAGAAGGATCTCTGCGTCAAGGAGGGCTGACCAGTTCACTGCATAGTGCAGGTCGTAGCCCAACTTATATTCAGGCTTTGTGTTGTAGCGCCCATAAATCTGAGCGAGACCTGTAAGCCCGGGTCGTAGAGAATGCCGGCGCTGGTAGCCCGGAATGTTGTTACCAAACCCTGCGATTAACTCTGCTCGTTCTGGACGGGGTCCAACAATCGACATGTGGCCTGCCACTACGTTGAACAACTGTGGCAACTCATCCATGCGGGTTGCCCGCACCCACTTACACGCAGGAATTATTCGATTATCGTTTTCGGCTGCGAGGACGGCACCAGTGCCGCCCTCTGCCGAGACAACCATCGTCCTAAATTTCAGCATCGGAAACTCTTTATTTCTCAGGCCCACTCGATGCTGAACGAAGAGCACAGGGCGACCAGCCACAACCAGTTGATAGAGGCTGATCAGCAGGAAAAGAGGTAGCCACACTGCGGCCAGCCCAACCACAAGGACCACATCTATGAGCCTTTTAAAATGAGCCTGCGAAAGTGGCAATGAACTGGGGCGGAGCTGAATAAAGGGCAACCCGGACACTTCAGATATCGATTTGAGCCCCAGCATTGTGTCGACCCCTCTCACTCGAAGGAGAATATTCAGCCCTTCTTCGTCGAGTTGATAAACCAGGTCTTCGCCATCCTGTTCAAGCCAGTTCGGCGTTACCAGAAGCACATCCGTCACCGGAGATGAGCATCAGGCGAGCAACGGTGGGGAGAGACCCCGTGTGGCCTAATCTCGGTGTTCTCTCATAGAGGCCCCCGAAATACATGGTCGCGAAGATCACGACGGTCGCAACAAAAAAGGATGCAGCGAAGAACTCGATGGAGTTGGGCCAGGTCAGACCAAACCGAACCAGGTTTGTCCCATACATAACGGCGTTCAGTACGAGCAGGTCTAAAACCATGATCAGACGGAATCCCCGACGATTGAGTCTCGTCAGAATGTGTTCAGCCATGGCCACCTTTATACCGTGCGATCGTTACTTCCAAAGTTAGTCTCAATTTCGGGTGGGCGTTGCTGAAAACACGACTCCTTTGGTCCTCATATGCGTGCCATCTCCAGAAAACTACTAGATTGTCCGCGCAAGCACCCTGGCTGACGTTGCCAAGCCAGCAGGCGTTTCCCAGTCAAAGGCTTCGCGTGCGCTCTCTGGCCGGGAATCTGTTTACCAGGCCACCAAGGACCTCGTCGCACAGGCAAGCTGGTGATCTCGGCTTTGTGCCCTCCAGGGCTACCGAGAGCCTCGCAACCGGGCGTTCACGCACCATCGCCGGTATGACGCCTTTTACTCATGGATGGTTGTATGCAGGGGTCATTGACGGTGTCGAATCAGGATTGATCATAGCTCCAGGTCGAGCTGAAGATCTGGGCAGGCACTGGTAGACCACCCGCTTAACGACCTGTGGCGTCTGCTTTCGCAGACGCCACAGAATCTTGAGATTTGACTACTTGAGGGTGACGGTTGCGCCAGCCTCTTCGAGGGTAGCTTTTGCCTTCTCGGCAGTTTCCTTGTTTGCGCCTTCCAGCACAACACCGGGAGCGCCATCAACGAGGGCCTTTGCTTCGCCCAAGCCGAGGCTTGTGAGAGAGCGGACCTCTTTGATGACCTGGATCTTCTTGTCACCAGCAGCCTCGAGCACGACGTCGAAGGAGTTTTTCTCCTCGACCTCGACACCGGCGTCGCCGCCACCGGCAGCAGGCGCAGCGGCAACAGCAACGGGTGCTGCTGCGGTTACTTCGAAGACCTCTTCGAACTTCTTGACGAACTCGCTGAGCTCAATGAGCGAAAGCTCCTTGAAGCCTTCGATGAGCTGGTCAGATGAGAGCTTGGCCATTATTTCTCCTTAGTTTCTTGTGTGAAATACAACCGCTGGAGTTATCCAGCGGACTCCTGCTTCTGGCGAAGGGCGTCGACGGTGCGAACGGCCTGGGCCAGTGGGGCTTGGAACATGTATGCAGCGCCATAGAGCGACGCCTTGAAGAGACCTGCAAGCTTCGCGAGCAGAACCTCTCTGCTTTCGAGGTTTGCCAGCTGCATAACATCGGCTGCTGAAATCGGGGCGCCATCGAAATAGCCTCCCTTAATCACCAGCTGGGGGTTTGCCTTGGCAAAGTCACGCAAGCTCTTTGCAACGGCCACGGCATCGCCGTGGACGAAAGCGAGAGCAGACGGACCAACGAGGAGGCCATCGAATGCATCGATGCCCGCTTCTTTGGCCGCAATTCTGGTCAGCGTGTTCTTCACCACGGCATAGGTAGCATCGGCCGCAATTCCGCGACGCAGCTGCTTGAGCTGTGTGACGCTGAGACCGCGATACTCAGTAAGCACAATGGCCGACGACGAACGGAAATGTTCCGTTAGTTCGGCGACCGTTGCTTCCTTGTTCGCCATGGTGCTCCTTCAGATTGACGTGGTTGGTCCCAAATACCAAGTGGGCATGAAAAAGCTCCGGCGCAAGCGCACGGAGCTTGGGAATTCTCGAAGAGAAAACTTAACTTACATACACCTGCGCGGGCCTTCGACATGGGAACCATCTCGATGCTTCGTCAGGAAGGAATTGCTTCTTTCCTGCGACCAGCGGTCTTTGGTGTGTTCAGGCTACGACAGATGAGGCCTCTTGGCAAACTACGTGCGCGGGAAGGTGACGGTGAACACGGTCCGCCCGGGCTTGGAACTAACACCCACAGAGCCTCCGTGAGCACTGACGATGGTGTCAACGATGGCTAATCCAAGCCCGGTGCTCCCCGAGCCCCTCGCTCTCGAGGAATCCCCTCTTGCGAAACGCTCGAAGAGCCTTTTTCTAATATCCGCCGGTATTCCAGGACCTGAGTCTTCGACCTCGATTGCGATGCTCTTGGGCCTTTCCACAACCCTGACCTCAACGCTGGTGCCGGGGGGCGTGTGCATCCGGGCGTTGGCCAACAGATTCGCCACCACTTGATAGAGGCTTGGTCCATCACCCACCATCATCACGGGCTCGTCCACACCGACTGCACCCCAATCTCGCTCAGGAGTGGTGACGTATGCGTCGGAAATAGCGTCTCTGACAATCTCGGAAACATCAACGGGTTCTTGGGTCAGCGGCTGACCCTCGTCCAGTCGTGCAAGCAGGAGCAAATCCTCAACCAAGGACGTCATCCGCACCGACTCAGACTCAATGCGATTCAGGGCCTGGGTGAGCTCAGGAGACATTGTCTGGCCGCTTCGCTGAGTGAGCTCGGCGTAGCCACGGATTGCAGCGAGCGGGGTTCTCAGTTCGTGGCTGGCGTCAGCCACGAAGCGGCGCATTTTCTCTTCGCTTTCAAAGCGTGTCCTAAACGCCTCGTCCACGTGATCAAGCATCAGGTTCAACGCAGCTCCCACCTGCCCGACTTCACTATCGGGTGTTGCATGGCGGGACTGAACCCGAAGTGCGAGCCTGACATCTCCATGGTCAAGCGGTTGCCTGGTGACGGCTGAGGCAGTGTCGGTGATTCGGTCAAGTGGCCGAAGCGCGACTCTCACGAGCCACGCCCCGACGCTTGCCCCGGCCAGGATGACGATCAACACGACCACAATGATGATGATGTTGAGCCGGGCAATGGTGATCCGAATGTCTTGAAGCGGAAGCCCCACGACTATGCGCGCGTCGTCAATGTTTCCCACGAGGAGTGCGCGGTATTCACCGCGGCCCTCCAGGAGCCTGACAAAAACGGGCTCTCCCAATTGCCAATCAACCGCCCGTGCGGTTGCGAGACTCTCCGTGCTCATGGTTTGAACGTTGCCGTCATCATCGATAAATGCGCCAGAGGCATCATCCACCGAAACAACCGCTACCACCGTTCCCACGGTGAACCCGGGGCGATCCAGTGGCCCTGCTCCGGGCCGCTCGAGCGTGATTGCAAGGCGCCTTGCGGTGTCGACGAGTTCTTCGTCGAGGCTCTCGATCAGGCTTCGACCCACAGCGTAGGAACTCGCTATTCCGATCAGAATGCTGGCAAGCGCCACCAGCGCCACTCCGCCGGCCACAAACTGGTCGCGGAGGGTCGTGGGGCGCCGCCGGGCTTTTCTGATCGACTCCATCTAGTCAGCCGGCTTGATGATGTACCCCACACCGCGAACGGTGTGAATCAAGGGCGGCCCAAAGAGATCAATCTTTTTGCGAAGGTAGGAGATGTAAATCTCCACAATGCTGGCTTTGCCGCCAAAGTCGTAATCCCACACACGATCGAGGATATTCGCTTTGGAGAGCACTCGCCTCGGGTTTCTCATCAAATACCGCAGCAGTTCAAATTCTGTGCTGGTGAGCTCAATCAGGTTGCCGTTTCTCATGACCTCGTAGCTGTCTTCATTCAAGACCAGATCTCCGACTCTAAGCTCAACCGATTCCTTTTCCTGCACGCCTGAGCCCACGCGCCGCAGCACGCCACGAAGCCTGGCTACGAGCTCCTCTAAGCTAAATGGCTTGGTGACGTAGTCATCGCCTCCTGCGGTGAGACCTGCGACGCGGTCAGCCACATCGTCTTTAGCGGTCAGGAACAACACCGGCAACCCCTGGTGGGTTTGCCGCAGCGTCTTCATCAACGACACGCCATCGCCGTCTGGCAACATGATGTCGAGCACAGCAATGTCTGGTTGGAAGGTGTCAGCTGCCGTCACAGCTTGTTTGACGGTGTGGGCTGTCTTCACATCCCAGCCTTCATATCGCAGGGACATGGCGACAAGATCAGCCAGGCTTTCTTCGTCATCCACCACGAGCGCGCGCATGGGTGAGCCATCCTGGTGAGTCATTCGCTCGGGAGCTGTTTCAAGACCACGGTAATCATTCATAGTCTCTAGTCTGCTCAGCTTTCTTGGTGTTTCCTATGAATCGACCAAGCCATACCAGTGAGTTCTGAAACTAAAAAACTAACTCTCGAACATAATCAGCCTCTTGGCTATCCCCCACCTGGAAGTACCTGGTTCCGACTAACTTGAAACCCTGGTTCTGGTAGAACCGATTAGCCCGCTCGTTGAGCTGGTTCACCCCGAGCCACACCGAGAATGCCCCCGACGCCTGAGCCTCCTCGAGAACAGCGCTCATCAGCTCCTGAGACACACCACGACCGTGGTGTTCCACTCGGACATAGATCTTGGAGAGCTCCATGGTGGGGCGCTTCGCCACTGCCAAAGCAATGTCTGGGTCTTCTGGTTCCCCATGGATCGCCATGGCATACCCCGCGCAGCCTGCGTCTGTCACAGCCAGCCACAGCCTGTAGTTCGGGTTAGCCAGGTAGCCCTGGAAAGCGTCGATCGACAGCTTGTTCTCCATAAACAGGAGAATGTTTTGCTCGGTCGTGCCCGGAGGGCACGCCAAAGGAAACGTTTCTGCAGCGACTTCGGCGAGCAGGCTCGCATCCTGGGCAGTTGCCCGCCGGATGCTGACCTTCGTCATGTTAGAGGGCGTTTACGTCCAGCGGGATACCAGGACCAAACGTGGTCGACATGGCAGCCTTCTGGATATAGCGACCCTTTGAGGATGAGGGCTTCAGGCGCTGAATCTCGTCAACAGCAGTGGTGAAGTTCTCCAACAACTGCTCTTCCGAGAAGCTTGCCTTGCCAATCACAAAGTGCATGTTGGAGTGCTTGTCGAGCTTGAACTCGATCTTTCCACCCTTGATGTCTGCGACTGCCTTGCCCACGTCAGGGGTCACGGTTCCGGTCTTCGGGTTCGGCATGAGGCCACGAGGACCCAGAACCTTACCGAGTGTTCCGACCTTACCCATGAGCTCGGGAGTTGAAACGGCTGCGTCAAAGCTGGTGTAACCACCAGAAACCTTCTCAATCAGCTCATCGCCACCAACCTCATCAGCTCCGGCAGCCAACGCTGCCTCTGCTGCTGCACCGGTTGCAAAAACCAAAACCCGAGCGACTTTACCCGTTCCGTGGGGCAGGCTCACAGTTCCACGGACGGCTTGGTCCGCTTTGCGCTGGTCAACTCCCAGTTTGATGGCAACCTCAACGGTTGAGTTGAATTTCTGTGACGTGGTCTTCTTTGCAATTGCAACCGCTTCCGTGGGTGCATAGAAGTGCCCCTCGGTCAAGAGTGCCTGTGCTGCTTTATATGCCTTAGATGCGTGTGCCATTGTTCTATCTCCGATTACTCGAGTTCGCGGTATCTGAGCGTGGCTCGCTCTCCCGCTGGGAAAAAAGGGGTGTGTTAGCCGACGGTGATGCCCATGCTGCGGGCAGTACCTTCGATGATCTTGGCGGCAGCCTCGATGTCATTGGCGTTCAGGTCAGACTTCTTCTGTTCGGCAATCTGGCGAACCTGCTCGGGCGTGATGTTCGCAACCTTGGTGGTGTGCGGGGTTCCCGAACCCTTCTTCACGCCAGCGGCCTTTTTGATGAGCTCAGCGGCGGGAGGGGTCTTCAGAACAAAGGTGAAGGTGCGGTCTTCGTAGACGGTGATTTCCACCGGAACAACGTTTCCGCGCTGCGATTCTGTCGCCTGGTTATAGGCGTTGCAGAACTCCATGATGTTCACACCGTGCTGACCCAATGCGGGGCCGACCGGGGGTGCTGGGTTGGCGGCACCTGCCTGGATTTGGAGCTTGATTAAGCCCGATACTTTCTTTGCCATTCTTTTTCCTTTTGTGTCGTGCGTGACCTATCCGGTCACGCGCTCCCGCCTGCTCGGCTAATCCGAGCCGCGGTGATCTGGTTACATCTTGGTGACTTGGTCGAAACCCAACTCAACCGGGGTTTCTCTTTCAAACAACGAGACCAGAACTGTGAGCTTACCGCTTTCAGGTTTGATCTCGCTAATGGTTCCGGGCAGACCCGCAAAGGAGCCTTCCTTGATGGTGATTGTTTCGCCCACCTCGAAGTCGACCTCTGCAGGAAGCATGCGCGAGACGCCACCGCCCACCGAGATTGCCTGGCCCTTGATCGGGGCAACCTCGGCAACAATAACGGTGGACTTCAACATGTCGAATGCTTCTTCAAACCTCAACGGGGTGGGGTTGTGGGCGTTGCCCACGAACCCGGTCACTCCGGGGGTGTGGCGAACGGTAGACCAGCTGTCTTCGTTCAACTCGAGGCGAACGAGTACGTAGCTTGGGATACGGACCCTGGTGACCAGCTTGCGCTGACCGTTCTTGATCTCCACAACGTCTTCCATCGGAACCTGGACTTCAAAGATGTAGTCATCCATGCTCAAGGAGGTCCGACGGTTCTCGATGTTCTGCTTCACGCGCTTTTCAAAGCCTGCGTAAGAGTGCACGACGTACCACTTGCCCGGCTTCATGCGAAGCTCCTTGCGGAAGTCTGCATAGGGGTCTTCACCGGCTGCGTCGATGCCATCAGCATCGTGGGCGGTGGTGTCGGCCTCATCCTCTGTCGCCTCAGCGGCAGCCTCGGCTTCGTCGGGAGAATCAATATCCAGTGCATCATCCACAACAGCGTCTGCTTCGGGGTCGATGGCAGCGTCCAGTGCCTCGAGTGTTTCCTCGAGGTCGGAGTCTGTCTCTTCGACGATGTGCATCGCCTGGTGCTCTGCGGAATCAGAGTCCATCTCCTGCTCCTTGAGGGTCATGCCCTCTTGAGCTTCATCCTCTTCGGAGGACTGCTCGGCCGCTGTAGCGAGGTCGATATCACGAGCCTTATCTTCTGACACTGTTATTTATCTCTTTCTTTTTCTTGTCGTGGTCGCTTAGCCAAAGAGGCTTCGGCCATCACCAAATACCCAGGACACTCCCCAACCGAAGAAGAAGTCCAAAACTGTCACGAGCCCCATCATGATCACCACGAAGACCAGCACCACGAGCGTGTAGTTGATCAGTTCTTTTCTGGTCGGGGTGACGACCTTGCCCAGTTCATCAATGACCTGGCGAATAAAGAGCACGAACCGTGCCCACGGACCGCGACGGGTCTCGCGGTCGCGTTTGGCCTTACCGACCAGGTCTTCGCCTGATTCATCTGCTGGTGTAATGCTCACGCTCATCCTTCATTCCGAGTGATTATGTGCAGGTCGTACTGAAAACGACTTCGCAGGGCGGACAGGACTCGAACCTGCAACCTGCGGTTTTGGAGACCGCTGCTCTACCAATTGAGCCACCGCCCTAAAGCGTGAAATCTGCGGGTAGAGGCTCTAGCTGCAACTCGGTCAACATTTTTTAGGAACAGCAAAGCTTGGCAGATTTCAACTACCGAACACCAGTGTAGGCGGGGTGCCTCGCTTTAGCAAAGGCGTCTGTAAGCCTGGGCTTGGAACCTTGTACCCTGTAGGTGTGAGCTCACCAACACCTACCATTTCGCACCGCATCGCTGCTATCGCCGAATCGGCCACACTGAAGGTCGACTCCAAAGCGAAGGCCCTGCAGGCTAAAGGCCGCCCCGTCATCAGCTTTGCTGCTGGCGAGCCCGACTTCGCAACCCCAGACCACGTCGTGGAAGCCGCGCTTCGTGCGGTCAGAGACCCTAAAAACCACCGTTACACCCCGGCAGCGGGGCTGCCGGTGCTGAGGGAGGCTATCGCTGATAAAACCCTGCGTGATAGCGGGTGGAAGGTGGAGCCAAGCCAAGTGGTCGTCACCAACGGTGGCAAGCAGGCTGTCTATCAAGCCTGCGCCACCATTTTGGACCAGGGCGATGAGGTCTTACTTCCCGCCCCCTACTGGACCACATACCCCGAAGCCATCGCGCTAGCCGGCGGAGTCCCCATTGAAGTTTTTGCTGGAGCAGACCAGGACTACAAAGTCACTGTCGCCCAATTAGAAGCAGCCAGAACGGATAAGACCAAGGCTTTGTTTTTTGTGTCGCCCTCCAACCCCACAGGTGCCGTGATGAGCGCAGAGGAAACGAAGGCGATTGGTGAGTGGGCACTTGAATGCGGCATCTGGATTGTCGCCGATGAGATGTATCAAAACCTCGTCTATGGCGAAGGCGCCGACCACGCTATGTCGATTGTTGAAGCCGTTCCCGAATTAGCGGACCGCGTGATCTTGGTGAATGGAGTGGCCAAAACGTATGCCATGACCGGCTGGCGTTTGGGGTGGATGGTCGGACCACAGGGCGCGATGAGCGCCGCCGCTAACTTGCAATCGCATCTCTCGAGCAATGTCTCTAACATCTCACAGCTGGCCGCCGTTGCGGCGTTGACCGGGGATCAAAGTGCGGCGCGAGTAATGCTCGAGGCATTCGATAAGCGTCGAGTGACCATTATCGATGGACTAAACGCCATCGAAGGAGTGCATTGCCCCACCCCGATGGGGGCTTTCTATGTCTACCCGGATGTCACCGGACTGCTCAACCAAGAGTGGGCCGGTAGGACCCCGACCACGAGCTTGGAGCTTGCGGACCTGATTCTTGATGAGTGCGAAGTTGCGGCTGTGCCCGGTGAAGCGTTTGGTCCAAGCGGCTACCTGCGCTTTAGCTACGCGCTCGGGGACAAAGACCTTGCAGAGGGCATTTCCCGCCTGCAGAAATTCTTTAGCCGCTAGACCTCAAGTCCGACCAGTGTCGGCTCAGGAACCAGGAAGATGCCACAGGCGTTTCCCACAGTGGTGATGATGTAGCGAGCAAGCTCGGCGACCTCCGCTGCGGTGGCTCCACCTCGATTGGTAATAGCAAGCGCGTGCTTGTTCGATAGGGCAGCCTTCGAACCAGGCAGGGAGAACCCTTTTGACAGTCCTGAATACTCAATCAACCAGGCAGCGCTGAGCTTCACCGGCACATCCCCCACCACGATGGGGTTTGGAAGCTCCGGTGACACGGAGCCATCCAGGGGAACAACAATCGGAGAGGGCTCTGGCTCCACCAACCACCTGGGCATTTCGGCGGGTAAAGACAGCGCGATGCGCTCAGGGACTATGGGGTTCACAAAAAATGACCCTGAACTCACCGAATCCGGATCACCAGGGGAGAGCACCATGCCCTTCTTGGATCGCACCCGAAGAACGCTGTCACGAACTGCATCAATCGGTGCCCGATCCCCCAGGGAGATACTCAGGTCAGCTGCCAGCTGGGTGGAGTGCAGTTCAATGCTCTCCCGGTCAGACCCGACGGGCTCAAGAGCAAAGGTCACGCCTAAAACAATGCCGTCTAGGTGTCCGGTTTTGAAAGCACTGGTTCTCATACCGAGCGCTAATTCTTCCGCTGACACCACTCGTCTGGTGCCCGTGGGATATTCCAGGAAATCAATAGACACCACGGTGTCAGAAACTTCAGACCCATACGCACCAATGTTTTGAATCACGCAGGCTCCCACAGTTCCAGGGATGCCGCTCATGGTCTCCAGGCCTCGAACGCCCTGCTGCAGGGTGTGTGCGACAAACCCGTCCCAGTCTTCTCCCGCTTCTGCGTGGATTTGAACGGTGCTCCCGGTGGCTTTCCTGACGGTCACACCTCGGGATTGGATGTGCAAAACGGGATAGCCAATCCCTAAGTCAGACACCACGAGGTTCGACCCCGAACCAAGTGCCATCCACGAATCGTGCTCTGCCCATATTTTCTGAGCACCTTCAACAAGCGCCCGCGTTGAGGAAAACGGGTAATAGTGCTCAATGGGACCACCGACTCGCATGGTGGTGAGTTCAGAAAAACGCGTCACGAGTGCGACACCACGGCCAGCGCTTTGCCTAAGACCGTAGCTCCCGCTTCGGTGGTCACAGAAAGACTCAGTGTGGTGAGCCCAGGTGCTGGGTCATCGAGCTTGGAAACGGTCGCAACCACATGAAGAGAAACCGCTCCCTCAACTGGGACGTACACAGGCTTGGTGAACCGAACCTGGTAGCTCACCACCCGTCCTTGCCCCGCAAGCCACGTGACCACCCCAGAAATAGCAAGCCCCATGGTCAACATGCCGTGGGCCAGGACACCGTCTAAACCGACAGACTGAGCAATGTCATCCCGGTAGTGGATGGGGTTTAAATCACCGGAGGCACCCGCGTAGCGAACAAGTGATTCCCTGGTTAGAGAAACATCTCGTTCTACGACCACGTCTCCCACGGCAAGATTTCCCATTAGTCATCACCCCGAACAACCAAGGTCGAAATAGCGGTGACGACGTGTTCGCCCTCGACGGTGCGCATCTCTGACTCAGAGGTGACCATGCTGTGCCCACCCAGGCTTTGCACCTTGGTGACACGAAGCGTTGCAATCAGTTCATCACCGGCAACCACGGGGCGTGAATACTCAAAACGCTGGTCGCCGTGCACAACACGAGAAAAATCAATGCCTGCTTCTTTGTGCACCAATAACTGGTGCAGGGTTTTTTCTTGAATCACGACCGGAAAGGTGGGCGGTGCCACCACGTCCAAGAAGCCACGACTCATGGCAACCTCAACGCTAAAGTGCGCTGGATCATCTGCGAATACCGCCTGGGCAAACTCCCGGATTTTCTCCCTGCCGACTACATAGGAGTCTGTGGGTACAAACACCACATCGACCAGGTTCGGATTGACACTCATGGGCTCAGTCTATTGCGAGTGTTTGATACCAGCCCTAGAAGAGGGTGGCCCCCACCAGGCGATCAAACATGTCCTTAGCGCGCGCTTTGTCCGTTTTGCTGGCACTGGCGTGTCTGGTTGCAGCGAGCGCCTGGACGGCAGACACGGCGTGGTGTGCTCGAAGCAGCGCCTCGTCGTCCGCACTGATCTCGCGGTCGTATCCGCTGAGGAACGCAATGCGCAGGTTGGGGTCGCTTCGCCAATAGTCCTGCTCGAGGAGGAGCACGTCCACAATCCACGGGTCATATTCCGCGTCGGCAAAATCAATCAACCGCACGTGCCCACCGGCATCAACCATCCAGTTTCTGGGGTGGTTGTCGCGGTGGGTGGGGACGAGGGGAACGCTCCTGAGGTCCATAGCTCGGGCGATGACAAGACGCGCCTCAGACAGCAGATGAGACTCAACGAGACCATCTATCTGGCTGGCTGCTGCTTCAAAGCGGGCTGCACACGCTCTGGCGAACTGATCAGACACCACCGTGGGCCCTGATTCGTGCAGCCGTCGAATAAGGACACCCGCCTTGTAGTGAACAAGGGGGTCGAGATCTAACCCTGCCTCCACTGCGGGAAACCCTGGCACCTCACTGATCAAAAGCATGCGCAGCACGTCGTCGTGAGCAATCAGTCGCGGAACATCGCTTCCGAGCGATGGCGTATACGACGTCAGAGCGTCATACTCTCGTTGAAAATCGGGGGCACCTTTGTACCACTTCACGAAGGAGTGTTCACCTGAGCGAGTCACAAGGCGAAGAACACGACCACTCTGCGGGCGAGAAGAAAGGTCCTCCACAACCTCGACCGGACCTAATACCCGGTGAACACGATCAAGAACCTCGGCATCTGAGGCCATTCCTGCAGCACGAGTGGCGCTCTGGCGCATGCGGATCCTCTCTCGACCAATGAAAAACCCCCGCCCACCCTCAATGGTGGTCAGGGGTTTTACAAGTTCATATGTCTACTGGCAGCTATCGCACTGCAGTAAATCCATGGGATCTACCGGGACTGCGTAGCCTCCAACGGTGTCTTCATTCATGGTGGCCTCCTTACATACTTCGGCGGTTAGTGCCGGAGCACCACTATATACCGGTAATGACAGCTGTGTCATTACCCAATATGTTGTGGTTACGGCGTGTCGGAAAAACCTACCGACAACGGCTGACACCACCAGGCTGAGGCCACGAAAGCCCTAACGGTCTGCGGTAGCGGGGGCGGGGCTCGAACCCGCGACCTCACGATTATGAGCCGTGCGCTCTGACCAGCTGAGCTACCCCGCCGCAAACTGGGTGTTTCCACCCGGGCCCCGAGTCAGGATTGAACTGACGACCCCTTCCTTACCATGGAAGTGCTCTACCACTGAGCTATCGGGGCAGGCCCACCTTCGGCGGGACCAAGCCCCGAGATTAGCACCTCGCTACCATCGCGAGCAAACGGAAAAGCCAGGCGGAAACCCCCGAAGCGTCGCCTGCAGACACGTGGCGTGATGCCGTCATTGGCCAGATTTACCGGGTTATTTGCGGATCCCCACGGTGATGACCTGGGTACTGTGCCGGGAAACGTCGAGCCCCCACCCGGCTGCCCCCGTGAGAGACCTGAACTCCCCACTGACACGACCGCGTCGATAAAACTGCCCTAGCTAGAAGGCGTTTTCTTTGAGCCAAGTGAACGGGTTAACGTACTCCCCATTAATGCGCACTTCTAAGTGCAAGTGCGGTCCGGTGGATGTTCCCGTGTTGCCCACAAGTCCGATGAAGTCACCCACGGCAATTGTGTCTCCCACCCGCAGTGGGCTGCTGGAGCTTTGCATGTGAGCATAAACAGTGAGGACACTCTGGCCGTCGATTCGGTGCTCAATATAGACGTGCTGCCCATAGCCCCCGCCGAACTCGGCCTGGGTCACAACACCGTCGGCAACGGCAAAGATGGGGGAGCCGTTTCCGGGCGTGAAGTCGAGACCACGGTGACTGCTCGAGCAATAACGACACGGTGCAACTCGGTCACCAAAGCCAGAGCTGATTGGAACGGCCGTGGGGAAAGGCCAGCGGATGTTTCCAGTCCCGGTGGTGGAGTAAGCAAAGTTCCTGTTTCCGTAGCGAGCCTGGAGAACCTGGGCGAAGGACGTCACACTCCATGACTCGCGTTGAACACCGAGCTCATTAGACGCAGTGCTAGCCACGGTGAAGGACTGCGCTTGGGATGCTGACCCACCAGGACCTAAGTCACCGGCGACAGCTGGTGACAATTCGGTGCTGGCATAAAAAAGATTCACCGGCAAAGAGACTCCGATGAACAAAAGTGGTGTTGCGATGACGGTTCCCCAGCTCAAGATTCGACGACCCCAGCCAGGTTTCTCGACGACTTTAATCGTGGAGGTTGCTTGAGTTAGCGGTTTTTGAGGGACGACGACCGGGGTGCTGGGGGCTGGAATTCTCTGTCTTTCTTGATCCCGCAATTGGCGTCGGGTCGGCGTTTGCGAGTTCGACACATCGTTTTCCGCCACTCGTTCACCTCCCGTAACCCCGCGGTTCGTGCAGGAATTTCTCCGCATACTCAAACAGACGTCGCATCTGCCTCAAAAGTAACAGTTTGATTAACCTAGCCGACCATACCGGGTCAGTCCAAACCCCAACCTGGTACGTCTCGCAATACTGTGTCACCTCCCAGCTTGGAAATCACCGACTTGAGGCGCCCAACAAGCTCGGGGTGCCCGGCATACAGACCCTCTCGTCCTGGGGGTAGGTCAGCTATTCCGGCAACCACGCCACCGGCTTCAGTGACGATTAGTTCACCCGCGGCGTGGTCCCACGGCATCAGGGTGCGCTCATAAAAGACGTCCACTCGGCCTGCTGCCACGAACGCCAAATCGAGAGAAGCCGTTCCCATCCGGCGAATGTCTCTGATCTGGGGAAGCACCTCGTGCATGATGCGCGACTGTTCTTTTCGCATCGCGGATGAGTAGGCGAAACCCGTAGCCAGCAAAGCCTGTTCGAGAGGGGGCGGTGATGGGATGTGTAGCTTTCGATCGCCCAGGTAAGAACCTGCACCGCGAGCAGCAGAGAAGAGCTCGTTGGTCGCAGGGTTATAGACGGCTCCTGCTTCGACCTGCCACTGGCCTGGGACCGGCTCCCCAGTCACAGCGGCGATACTCACGGCGTAGTGCGGAATGTCATAGAAGTAGTTGACCGTGCCATCAATCGGGTCAACGACCCAGGTGATGCCGGTGGTGGATGGTGAGCTCTGACCCTCTTCGCCGAGGAACCCGTCTCCTGGCCGAAGCTCCGCTAAGCGCGAATGCAGGAGCTCCTCGGCTTCTTTATCCACGGCCGTCACAATGTCGACAGCCGAAGATTTTGTCTGAGCCACTTCAATATGGCCCTGGCGCCTGAGCGCAATGAGCCCACCCGCTTCCTTAGCCAGCTTTCTGGCAACGTCGATGAGGGAATGCGATGAGGGACTTGATGGGCTCGTTTGGTTCACACTTCAGGGTACACAGCGACCGCATGCCCCAGGATCAGATTCCACTAGGAATAGCCCAAAAAGGCCTAGAAACCAGGTTTTAACCGGGTCCTAGGCCTCTTTAATGAGTGGCGAGTGAGGGATTCGAACCCCCGAATGCTGAGCAGTCTGATTTACAGTCAGATCCCTTTGGCCGCTTGGGTAACTCGCCATGCGCTCCCGACCGGTGTATTCACCAATCGGGTGCGCAAGAAAAAGGATATCGGTATTTAAACCTCGAGCTAATCCGCTGGTGAGTGACCTGGGCGAACATTCTGGCTACCATGGAGAAATGGCTGATTCCTCGTTTGACATTGTGAGCAAAGTAGATTCGATGGAGCTGGAGAACGCTGTTAACCAGGCCCAGAAAGAACTCACCCAGCGCTACGACTTCAAAGGCGTCGACGCCGAGCTCAATCACACCCAAGCCGGCATTTCGATGCAGGCAAACTCGGAAGAGCGAGTCAAAGCGGTGCTTGACGTTCTGCAATCGAAGCTTGTGAAGAGAGGTATCTCGCTCAAGAGCCTGGAGACCTCCGACCCCGTATTGAGCGGCAAGGTTTACAAGATTTCTGGAACGCTGAAGGACGGAATCTCCGCAGAAAACGCCAAAAAAATCACGGCCCTGATTCGGAACGAAGGGCCTAAAACAGCAAAGGCTCAGATCCAAGGCGAAGAAGTCCGCGTGACCTCGAAGAGCCGCGATGACCTTCAAGAGGTCATCGCTCTCATCAAGGGTGCCAATCTTGAGATCGACGTCCAGTTTGTGAACTATCGCTAGGTCACGCGTGGCCCGGGCGAAGAAGCTTCGATGACCACCAGTGCGGTGTGGCTGACCCTGGTTGTGGTGATTGACATTGCTTTTCGCGTCATTGCTCTGGTGGTCGTTCCGCATAACCGAAGACCCCAAACTGCGATGGCCTGGTTGCTGGCAATCTTCTTTATTCCCTATTTCGGCTTTCTTGCGTTTATAGCGTTCGGATCCAGGCGATTACCCAAAGCGCGGCGGGAAAAACAAATCACCATCAATCACCACCTGCGCACCAGGTCGAGCCTTCTCCCAGCCGGCATCATCATCACGCCAGACACCATTGCCCAAACACCGACCCTGCCCGACTGGTTGGGGCCGTTGGTGAGACTCAACGAACACCTCGGTGCGATGCCCATGGTTCAAGGCAACCAGATGGAGTTTTACCCTGAGTATTACCGGTCGCTGCAGGAAATGACTGACGCCATCGACCGTGCCACCACGAGCGTTCACGTCGAGTTTTACATCATGAGCCACGACCAGGCCACAACCCCATTCTTTGAGGCGCTAGAGCGGGCTGTGCGGCGAGGGCTCCAGGTGCGGGTGCTCTATGACCACCTGGCAAGCGCTCGAATTACTGGATACCGGGGCCTCACGAGAGTTTTGGATGACATGGGCGCACGCCACCAGGCCATGTTGCCTTGGCAACCCTGGCGAGGGGTGTATCAACGACCCGATCTCCGTAACCACCGCAAACTTCTCATCCTTGATTCCAGAGTGGCGTTCACCGGTTCGCAAAACATCATCGGACCGGGCTATCGAAACAAAAAACACAAGGCCCGCGGTTTGGCCTGGCTCGACCTGATGGTCAGAGTGGAGGGCCCACTCGCGGATAGTTTGGAAGCTCTGTTCGTCTCAGATTGGTACCAGGAGACCGGGGAGCTGCTCGACACCCCCGTGCCCCAGAAGACACCCACCAAGCGCACCCACTCTTTGTGGGCGCAGGTAGTCCCCAGTGGGCCTGCGTTTGAGGGTGAGAATAACCTGCGCTTGTTCAACAGCCTCGTCTATGGCGCCCAATCTCGCCTGGTGCTCTCCAGCCCCTACTTCGTCCCCGATGAATCCATGCGCTACGCGATCACCACCGCAGCGGAGCGCGGCGTGGATGTTCACTTAATGGTCTCGGAAACTGCCGACCAACCCATGGTGTTCTATGCCCAGCGCTCCTACTACGAGGAGCTGCTGGCCGCAGGAGTTCATGTCTGGCTCTACAAAGCGCCCACTATTTTGCATGCCAAGTTCATCATTGTTGATGATGCCATCAGCGTGATCGGCTCATCCAATGTGGATATGCGGTCTTTTAGTTTGAACCTAGAAGTCTCTGTCTTGATCGCAAGTCCGACCGTCGCGGCTGAACTTCAAGGACGCGCGGATGACTATCGAGCTAACAGCACCGAACTCACCGTGGAGCAGTGGCAACAGCGAAAGCCCTACCAACGCTTTATTGAGGGCCTGTGTCGCCTGACGGCGACGGTTCAGTGACCAGATGGTAGAGAGATTTCGAGCATTTCTTCGCGCGGAACAACTTTGAGGCGTTCGCGACCGCGCTCCTGACCGCGCTCAAGCTCAGCCTGATCCAACAGGTGCCAGCCATCGAGGTTGGTGAACGTGACGCCCCTGCTCTCTAAGAGCTCCGTGACACTTTGCTCATCGGGTGCTTCCGGGTTCCACCACGAAGCCTGGTCTTTCACGACGTGTTGGATGGTTTCCATCGCATCGCTCTTGGTGTGGCCAATGAGGCCGACAGGGCCTCGTTTGATCCAGCCCGTGGCATAGACGCCAGGAACAAGCTGGTTATCGTCATTCAACACCTGACCCTCGTGGTTGGGAATAACCCCTCGACGCTCGTCAAAGGGAATACCTTCCAAGGGTGAACCGAAGTACCCGACGGCTCGATAAACCGCCTGAACAGCAATCTCACGCACTTCACCGGTCGGTCGAACGCCTCCAGCCCCATCGGGTTCTGTGCGCTCATATCGGAAACCCTCGACCCTGTCGCCTCCAAGCACCGCAAGCGGCTTTGCATAAAAGTGCAGGTGCAAACGCCTTCTGGCGGTCCCTGACTCACGGCTTCGCCACGTGTCAAAGATTTTGTTGATGACGAAGATCTGCTTGTTCGATTCAATTGCTCTTTTGGAGGCCTCATCGAGTTCGAAATCTTCTGCGTGAATAACGATGTCGACATCGCGCATGTCCCCAAGCTCCCGCAACTCCAGAGGAGTGAACTTCACCTGCATCGGTCCGCGCCGGCCAAACACGTGGACATCGGTCACCGGTGAGCGAACGAGCCCCTGGTGAACGTTGTCGGGAACCTCGGTGGGCAGAAGATCCTCGGGGTGCTTTGCGAGCATGCGCGCCACATCCAAAGCCACGTTTCCGTTGCCGATGACGGCAACTTCTTTGGCCTCTAAGGGCCAGGTTCTTGGAACATCGGGATGACCGTCATACCAACTCACGAAATCAGCCCCGCCGTAGCTTCCCTCGAGGTTGATTCCGGGGAGGTCCAATTCTTGGTCCTTAATTGCACCGGTCGAGAAAATCACGGCGTGATAGTGCCGCTTCAGATCGTGCAAGGTGATGTCTGTGCCATAGGTCACATTGCCAAAGAGGCGAATGGAGCCGCTATCAAGAACTTCCCGAAGCGCCGACACAATGCCCTTGATACGGGGGTGATCAGGTGCAACGCCGTAGCGCACGAGCCCGTAGGGTGCGGGCAAGCGTTCAAACAGATCAACAGAGACGTCAAAGGAACGCTCGTGCTTGAGCAGAATATCGGCGGCATAAATGCCGGCCGGACCCGCTCCCACAATGGCAAGCCGCAATGTTGACATGACTGAGCTCACTCATCCTTCGTAATCGTCACCGAAAACTCTAATTTAGTAGCTACGGTCCACAATCTGGTCGGCGAAACGGACGAGACCCCGCTTCACAACGTCATCGGGAGCTGCCTCTAATTCCGCGATGGCTTCATCGGCAATCTCGCGGGCGTGGGCCATCGTGGCCTGGGTCACCTCGTGCGTGCGAAGTTCACGAATGGAATCTTGGAATTCTTCGTCATCCGCTTCGCCGCGGGTACCCCGAGCAAGCTTCTCCAACAGGGCAACAGCGGCCGGGTCATTTTCTGCTCGCTGCGCTAAGAACAGCATCGGCAAGGTGGTCACGCCTCGTCGAACATCAGTTCCCGGTGGCTTACCGGTTCCCGATCCGCGTTCGGAAAGGTCGATGACGTCATCGACGAGTTGGAACGCGATACCAATTTTCTCGCCAAACCTGCGAACGGGTGCCACCAAGGTCTCTGAACCATTCGACATCCGAATGCCCATTTCGGCGGACAGAGCAATCAGAGAACCCGTTTTATCAGCCAACACCTTGATGTAGTGGGCAATGGGGTCCTGGCCAGGCTTGGGGCCCACGGTCTCGCGCATTTGACCCAGACACAACCGCTCAAATGTTGCCGCCTGCAGGGTGATGGCCTGTTGTCCAAGCGATCCCACCAGGCTTCCGGCACGGGCAAACAAAAGATCTCCGGCCAAAATAGCCACAGAATTACCCCACACAGTCTGCGTCGCGGCAACACCGCGACGCTGGGAAGCCTCATCCATCACGTCATCGTGATAGAGGGTTGCTAAGTGAGTGAGCTCAATAACTTGAGCAGCCCTGATCACGCGTTCGTTAATGCCCTCGCCCCACTGAGCGGTAAGCAAAGTCAACAGCGGGCGAACCCGTTTTCCACCGGCATCAAAAAGGTAGCGAGCAACGGCATCCGCAATGTCTTCAGAAAACTTAAGTTCGCGCTCCAGCCCGGCTTCAACATCGCTTAGACCCTGATCCAGAACCTTCCCGAGCTTCTTCTCCTCCGCGGTTGCCGAAAGTAGTGAACCACCTGAAAGAAAAGTGGCGCCACGGCCACCGGGAGCGGTAGCCGTTTTCGAACTGGTGTTCACGAGATGTCCTTAAGGATGGTGGTGCACAGGTTTAGAGCTCTTGAATCGGAAGGGGCAGCGACGCTGTTGAGGGCGATGATGGTCTCCGCCGCCTCTTACCCACGGACTCGCGCACGTCTGAATCTTCAGGACTCCTGGCGCGGTGCAGGGCGACGATGCCTCCTGTCAGATTACGGTATGCAACCCGTGTGAAACCTGCAGCCCTTAACCACTGAGACAGCACGGGCTGTTCTGGCCAGTCGTGTATCGACTCCATGAGGTAGCGATAGGCATCCTTGTGGGTGCTGCTGAGAGTCGCCACGGCAGGCATCACGTATTTCAAAAAGCCGTCGTACCCGAGCTTCACTAAGGGTGCCTGCGGGTGTGAGAACTCACACACCACAATCCGACCACCGGGCTTCAGAACGCGATACATCTCACCGAGCGCCACCTGAGGATTCTGCACATTGCGCAAACCAAAACTGATGGTGACGGCGTCGAAGCTTTGCGAGGGGAAGGGCAGATCTTCAGCATCACCTTCGACAAATTCGATGTCGGGGTGACGCTTCTTGCCCTCAGCAACCATTCCCGGCGAAAAATCAAGAGCTACAGCCGTTGCCCCAGCTCGCTGCAGGGCCTTAGTGGAGGTCCCGGTTCCCGCAGCGACATCGAGTACGCGTTCTCCGGGCTGAATATCGAGTGCTTTGACCGTCGCCATTCGCCACAAAATGGAGTTTCCGCCAGAGAGCAGGGCATTGGTTCGGTCGTACCCTTTGGCGACCTCGTTGAACATGCCAGAGACTGCCTCTGGGTCTTTACCAAGGTCTGCGGTCGTCACAGCCTTAACTGTAGTAAGAGATGCCCGGCAAAATCCTGAAGACTGTCCTACCCGGCAGATACTCACCCAATCCGGCTACCCTACAAGCGTGCCAAAAACCCAGACTATTCCCACCCTGATGGCCACAACCCGGCCTATGGGTAAGGAGGGCGCGCTCACCGATTGGGTCAGCGCTGAGAACCCTCTGACAATCCAAAGACTGGGCCACGGTTTGGTGGGGCTCGGCACAGCCGCCACTCTTACCTTTCAAGGCCCGAATAGGTTCACCGATGCAACCAAGGCGTGGAAAGACATCACCGCTCACGCAACGGTTGATAACCCGCTTGATGATTCTGGAACAGGCCTTGTGTGCTTTGGAACCTTTAGCTTCAGCGATGATTCCCTCAGCCGCAGTGTGTTGATCATTCCCCGCGTGGTCATTGGTCGAAACCAACACCGCTCCTGGCGCACAGACATCTCGGTGCTGGGAGAAAACCCAACACCCCAGGTGTCCACCCGCTCCAGACCACAAAGCTTTGATTCCTTGACCTGGCAGACAGGCCTGATGAGCGAAGAGGACTACCTGCAGCAGGTATCCTCCGTCATCGGCCAAGTGCAAGAGGGCGTAGCGGACAAGGTGGTCTTGGCCAGAGACTTAGTCGCCAGAGCCCCAGGAATGAGGGACTGGCGCCTAGCCCTGCAGAGACTCACCGAGGCATACCCCGATTGCAGCACGTTTGCCGTGGATGGTCTGGTGGGCTCCACCCCCGAAACGCTTGCCGTTGTGCACGGCGGTCGCCTCTCCATCAGGGTGCTCGCAGGCAGCACCGCCCGAGGCGACAACCCCGCGGCGGACCGAGCTCAAGCGGAGCGTTTGGTCACCTCTGCAAAGGACAATGATGAGCACCGCTACGCGGTGAACAGCGTTATGAACGCGCTGACCACCATCACCCCCCATGCGGTGGCAGACGAACAACCTTTCACCTTGAAGCTTGCGAACGTCTGGCACTTGGCGACGGACATTGAGGCCACTTTGGCACCCGAGGTGACAAGCCTGGATGTGGTCAGTGCCATCCACCCCAGTGCCGCTGTTGCGGGTTCCCCTACCGATGTTGCTCTGTCGATCATTGCAAGGAGCGAACCCTTTGATCGGGGCCGCTATGCGGGGCCAGTGGGCTGGATGGACGCATCAGGTGATGGCGAATGGTCCATCGCCCTGCGCTGCGCTCAGTGGTCAGCTGAGGGAACCATTACTGCCTATGCCGGAGCCGGCATTGTGGCGAATTCTGATCCAGAATCTGAACTGCTCGAAACGCGTTTGAAGTTCAAACCCGTGCTCGCAGCCTTTGGAAGCGACAGCGACTAGCTAATATCTGGGCAACGAGACGTCGATGACGAGGCGGGACTCAGAGCGTCCCAGTGCCTCGGCCAAGTCGCCACGGTGATGCACCCGCTGATAATCCCAGCCATACGCCGTGGCGAGTGCTTCTAAGTCCACATCGTGGGGCGTGAAGAGCACCCGGTCGTGGTGCCTTTGCTCCGCAGTCTTCTCCAACAGATCAAAAATGCTGCCACCGCCATCGTTTGCCACAACAATGTGAACCCGAGAATGATCATCCACTCCAGGCTCCACCATCAATGACCCGGCATCGTGCAGGAAAGATAAATCTCCGAGCAACACCCGGGTAATACCGCTTGCCCCGGAGTGCAGAGCTCCCTTGGCAATACCCCGGGCGGTCGAAACGGTGCCATCGATTCCCGATAATCCACGGTTGGCGAACACGGGAATGTTCTTCCCCGGTGCAATGCGATCAAGCTCCCGGATCATCCGAGAGGCTCCAAGTACCAAGCGATCGTGCGGCCAGGTTGCCTCCCACACCCCCAGCGCCAGAACTGCCCTGGTCACGGGCTCTCGAAGCACTGCCATTTCTTTCTTGGCAAAGCTACTGCGCACTGCTTGGTCATTTGATTCCAGGGCTTCCCGGTCTGGGGGCTCTGGGCTCACCTCTGATAACACACCCTCCTGGAGCACCCGTCCAGCCTGAATCCAGGGTTTGACCCACTCGGCTCGTTGTTGCGAGGTTGCTTCTTCATTGACCTCCAGAAAGTCTGCGACCGTGGCTAAGTGCGAGGGGTTGGCCACCTCAAGATGCGCTCCTCGAAGCGCAATATGTACAACATCAGTCCGGGCGAGAAGCGCAGACACTTCCCTGCTGAGAGTGGGCCGACCCACGGTAATCACTCGCGTGATGGTTTTGGACCACGCCGGATCCCCCAGCAGGTGTCGATAGGCCGGCACCAGGTGTGGACCAAAACGAGCGCCGCTCGCGACCTCCGCAATGAGCGGGGCTCCAAGACTCACTGCCAGCGCTTCAGCACGAGGGCCTGCCCCAGAACCTGCGACCACCACGGTGCCGGGCTCCGGATTAACCCTCAGTGTCGTCGCGTGCGATTCATCGAGGACAACAGGGTTAATGTCTGGAAGGTCAGCCTGATTGAGCGTGACGGGGCTGCTCAATGGTTCCCGAAAAGCAACGTTCACGTGCACCGGGCCAGGGCGCTCTGCCCCACGAACGGCGTGGCGGGCAACATCCCGGGCTCCGGTGCCCGCAGTGTCCTCTGGTGTTTCCACCATGATTGTTGGAACCTGAAGACCAAACAAGGCGCTTTGATCCGTGGTCTGGTTTGCGCCAACGCCGTGTAACTCGGCAGGGCGATCTGCTGAGAGAACAATGAGGGGAACACCCTGGTGTAGTGCTTCTAACACCGCAGGGAAATAGTGTGCCGGAGCGGACCCTGAAGTGGAAACACAGAGCGCTGGCCGCCCGGTTTCCATTGTTAGTCCCAGAGCTCTAAAGGCAGCACTTCGTTCATCAACCACGACGTGAACACTGAGCGGTGAGCCTGGCACCTGTTCCCACGCGAGTGCCGCTAGAGCCACAGCCTGCGACCTGGCTCCCGGTGACACCACGACGTGCTCAACCCCTGATGCCATGAGTTCACGCAGAAACTCCACCGACCACGCGGTGGCGGGTGATGAGGTCATGGTTTGGTCGGCGGCGTTTCCGGCTCGTCCGGCGAATCCTTGGTGTCTTCCTCATCGAGCTTGCGCAGCTCATCCTCAAGACGACGGATGCGCCCTTCTGCGGACTCCGTATCTAGTGAGCCCAAGAACGATGGGTCGTCATCCGGTGCGCGACCACCCGAGCTTCTCTTGGGTGAAAGAGGTTTCGATTTCCCGACAAACAACCACAACAGCGGGCCAATCACGGGCAGAGCAACAACCACGGCAATCCAGACTGGCTTCGGAAAAGCACGCACGCGAGGAGCGTTGGTCATAAAGAGATCAACGAGAGCATAAATCGTGAATGCCACCACACTGGCGGCACCGATTACTATCCAACGAACCATACTTACGATTCTACGCACGTACACTGGGAGGATGAGTCGTTGGATTACTTACAGCCTGCTACGACTGGGTCTTTTCACAGGACTTTTTGTTCTTTTGATGGTTCTTGGGATCGAATGGTGGGTTTCTGCCCTGCTTGCTACAGCGATCGCGTTCACCATTTCCTACATCTTTTTCTACCGCCAGCGCGCCGAACTAGCCAAAGACATGGAGCGGCTCGTCGCACGGCAGAAGGACAAAGACCCTGATGCGCAGGCCGAAGACGGAATCCCCTTAGAAGGCGATAGCCCACGCCAAAGCACAGGCGAAGAGTAAAGAGTTCAGGGACATCAGGCCAAGGGCGAGCACCAGTTCTGCTGGTTTCTTAGACCACACCACAATGACCATGATCACCCCGGTCATGATGCCCAACACAAACACGAAGGTTGCCTGGACAAAGATCAGCTGAAGCACCGCGACAATCCCATAGGGCAGCGCTAACAACACCACCAAAAGGACCCTGGCTAAGGCGGGCCCGAGTTTCACAGCAAGCGTCCTCTTGCCGGCCTTCGCATCTTGTTCTAGGTCACGCAGGTTGTTGACCAACAGCACCGCAGCGGCAAAGAACCCAGCGGCCGAGCCTGTGAACCAGGCTTCACCAGGAATACTGCCGATCATCACCCATGCTGTTCCGGTCGTAGCAACCAACCCAAAGAACACAAAAACAACGACTTCGCCGAGACCCGCATACCCATAGGGCCTTCGTCCCCCGGTGTAAAACCAGGCAGCGAGCACGCACACAGCACCAATTGCTAGAAACCACCAGATCCCGGTCACTACGACCACCACGAGGCCCACCACAACTGCGAGCCCTAAGAAGAACCAGGCCGTTTTCTTGACCAGCTGCGGATCCACGAGACCAGAGCCGGTCAGTCTGGCGGGCCCGACCCGATGTGCATCCGTTCCTCGGATGCCATCGGAATAGTCATTCGCGAAGTTCACCCCGACCTGCAAGGACACCGCGATGGCCACACACAGCACAAACAGCCACACATCAAAGGAATCGGCCCACAGGGCTGAACCTGTTCCCAACACCACGGGTGCCACAGCGAGCGGAAGGGTTCGAAGCCGTGCTCCGTGCACCCAGTCTCCGATGGTCACGGAAGTCTGATTCGTCACGCTGACTCCTTCACAATTCTTTCGAGAGCTAACCGGTCTGGTTTCCCCGAAGACAGCAGCGGAATGGTGGAAACGACCACCACCCGGTCTGGCCTGGCCTCGACGCCTAAAGCCTGGGACACAGCCATTCGAGCCCGCACCAGGTCGAGGGGCTTGGTGGATACCACGACGGGAACATGACCCCACTGTTCATCGAGGGCTCCCACGACAAAAAGGTCACTTAATCCCAGCGTCTCGTGCAGGACCTTCTCCACTGCAGCAAGGCTCACCTTCAGCCCGCCAGACACAATGACGTCATCAACCCGGCCTTGAACATGGACCAACCCGTGCTCATCAACAAAGCCCGCGTCATCGCTCACATACCAACGAACACCCGCTCGCTCCACGAAACTCTGTTTCGTGCTCTCGGGGTCATCAAGATATCCCTCGGCCACCACCGAGCCGCTGATGGCGAGCCTGGAATCAATGACATCGACAACGACGTCCCCGATGGGGCGCTGATCCCACACGCATCCACCTGCGGTTTCTGATGACCCATACGTTCTCGTCACCCTCCAGCCACGATCGGCTGCTCTCTCCAGCAACGGCTTCGGAATCGCTTGACCCCCGACCAAAATCCGAGAAACGCTTCGCATCAGCTCATCGAGCTTTGGCATTCCCGCTGCGTCATCCAGAATCCGCTGTAATTGAGCGGGCACCACGGATGTGTAGAGCGGCTGACCCGCTGCTTGTTCTATAAGTTCATCAGCTCTGGCCGCCATCGCAACCGTGGAAAACGGTTGCGGGTGCAACACAACGGGCTCACTCCCACCAAGCAGTGCCCTGGTGGCAACCTGAACACCCGCGATGTAGTGCGCTGGCAACACCAGCAACCACAGCCCCGGTCCACCGAGAGCCTCGTTCGCTGCGGTAGCGCTCGCAATCACAGCGGCAGCCGAGAGCGCGACGCGCTTGGGGGCTCCGGTGGTTCCACTGGTTTCAATGACGAGCGCAACATCATCAGGCACCTCAAGCGGTGCCGTGCCGGTTACTCTCACGCCGCCAGGACGAGAGAGCACCGCTGGGCCATCGTGAAACAGGGCTTGTGACAACGGCTCCCACAGAGCCCGTGGGTCACCCACGTCCACCACACTCAACTGGCGCATCGAGGGCCTAAATGTGCCAGGGATAGGGGGACCAGTCGGGGTCACGCTTTTCTAGGAAAGCATCTCGACCCTCGCGTGCCTCATCGCTTCCATAGGCCAAACGGGTCGCTTCGCCAGCAAAAATCTGCTGACCGACCAACCCGTCATCCACAGCGTTGAGGGCAAATTTCACCATGCGGATTGCTGTTGGGCTCTTGCCCATAATTGTCTTGGCCCAGGCCACAGCCGTGGTTTCTAAATCTTTGTGTGGAACTACGGCGTTCACAGCACCCATCTGAAAAGCGCGCTCCGCGTCATATTCTTCTGCCAGGAAGAAGACCTCTCTGGCAAACTTCTGGCCGACCTGACGAGCAAAGTATCCGCTACCAAACCCACCATCAAAGGAACCGACGTCAACGTCGGTTTGTTTGAAGCGCGCGTGCTCGGCACTGGCGATGGTGAGATCACACACGACGTGCAGACTGTGGCCTCCGCCTGCTGCCCACCCCGGCACTGCGGCAATGACGACCTTCGGCATGAATCGAATCAGGCGTTGCACTTCCAAAATGTGCAACCGGCCGCTCTGAGCGGGGTCGATGCCGGTGGCATCGTCAGTATCTGAATACCGATATCCATCAGCGGAGCGGATGCGTTGATCACCCCCGGAGCTAAATGCCCAGCCGCCGTCTTTTTGGCTGGGGCCGTTGCCGGTCAGGATGATGACGCCGAGCGTTGTCTGCAACCTCGCGTGATCGAGTGCTCGATAGAGCTCATCAACCGTCCGGGGACGAAAAGCGTTTCTCACCTCGGGGCGGTTAAACGCGACCCGAGCAATCTGCCCATCCGCAGTCTGGTGATAGGTGACATCCACCAGGTCTTCGAAGCCTGCAACATCGCACCAGAGGGCACTATCGAACAGCTCTGAGGAGGCAGATTTCATTCTCTAAGCCTACGACCTCCGAACCATGGAACACTAAGAGTCATGGTCCACCCCACAATCGAGCAGATGCTCGAGTGCGCACACCTCGTTTCCTTGCCCCTGATGACGCCCTTTCGCGGCATCACGACCCGCGAGATGATGATTTTTGATGCCCCCGATGGGGTAGCGGAGTGGAGCCCGTTTGGAGAATACGACGACGAGGAATCAAGCACCTGGCTTCGAGGAACACTAGAACACGGGTGGGGAAGAGCACAGACACCGACTCCCCAAAACCCAGCAGCCACGATCGTGGTCAACGGAACGCTCCCCGCACTCCCAGCTTCTGAGGTCCAAAGCTTTCTTGCCACACTGGGTGCGGTTCGAACCCTGAAGATCAAGGTGGCAGGGCCCGGATCAAGCCTGGAGAGCGACGCAGCCCGGGTCCGAGTTGCCAGAGAGTTTCTTGGTCCAACGGGTCGGATCCGCCTCGATGCGAACGGGGCATGGACACTCGATGAGGCTGAGCACGCGATTAGAGCCATGGAGTCACTCGACATTGACTACGTCGAACAACCGGTGGAATCCCTCGCTGACTTAGCCGAGCTCAGGCGAAGAGTGACCCGGCTGGGAATACAGATTGCTGCTGATGAGAGCATCAGGCGCTGGTCTGACGTGCACCAGGTGATCGAATCTAAGGCCTGCGACATTGTCGTGGTCAAGGTGGCGCCACTGGGTGGAATCACACGAACCCTCGGGATAGTTGAGGCAGCCACCCACGCAGGTCTCGAGGTGGTGGTCTCCAGTGCTGTGGAATCAAGCGTTGGTATCTATCAAGGAGCACTGCTCTGGCAGATACTGCTTGAGACATACGGCACCGCTCTTGATGCCGGTCTTGGCACAGTGTCATTTTTTGAATCAGACGTTGTCATGCATCCACTACTGGCCCATGACGGAAAGCTGACGATCGCAACACCCGTGCTCGATCACGCCGCCCTAGAAACATATGCAATGGCTCCCGAACGAGCTGTGTGGTGGCGGGATCGCCTCCGTCGGTGCCGGGACTTGGTTTAGAGCCCCGAGTACGAGTGCAGACCAGTGAACGCAATGTTCACCACGGTGTAGTTGAACAAGACCGTACCAAATCCGATGATTCCCAACCACGCGGAGCGACTACCGCGCCACCCTCGGGTGGCGCGGGCGTGAATGTAGCCCGCAAAAATAACCCAGATGATGAAGGTCCAGACCTCTTTGGTGTCCCAACCCCAGTAGCGACCCCAAGCTCGTTCAGCCCAAATAGCTCCAGCGATGAGCGTGAACGTCCACAACACAAAACCCACGACGTTCAATCGATAGGCCAGCGACTCTAAAACAGACGAGTGCGGGAGGGTCGTCAGAAGGCCCGCTTTGGCCATCTCGCGGGCTTCAAACCGAGCGCGGACCAGTTGCAAGATGGACAAACCCGCTCCCAAAGCAAAGAATGCTGTCGCGGCGCTGGCCACAAACACGTGAATAACCAGCCACGCTGATTGCAGGGCCGGCGGCAGGGGCACAACATCGACATAGAAATTAACCGTCACAATTCCGAGTGCCAAGAGCACAAAGCCCGAAACGTAGGCGCCTAAATAGCGCAGATCACGCCAAAAAAGCGATCCTAAAAACACCGCCACAATCAGCATGCCAGCGGTCAACCCAAACTCAAACATGTTGGCCCAGGGCACCCGCTCAGCAGCAACACCTCTGGCCACAGTCGCCGCAACATGCAACAGCCAGCCAATGACCAGCAACACCAACCCGATGCGCTGATACCCCGTGGAAACGATGGGCTCGTTGTCCCTGGGAGCAGGGGAACCAGCTCCGACAAGAACGGGAACCGGGGTGAGGGAGGAGCGCTTGGCTAAATCCCAGGTGAAGAAGACAAAAGAGACCGTGTAGACCGCCATCGCGGAGTACACGCCAAAAAGCGAGAGTGTCGCAAAGTCCATCATGATGTCTCTAGCTTAGGGCGGGACGTCTGGGAGAAATCTTCGACCAATCGGTCCAGAGCCAGGCCCAAACCAGGGTCATCCCCGCGCGCAAGCGCCGCGAACTCAACGGTATTGGGGGCGCCAGGAATGACCCGGATCCACGCTCGACGCCTGGTCACGAACAAGCTCACCACTAAGCCAGCCAGGATGAAAAAAGCCGACAGTGCAACTGGGAGTTGGGTGGGGTCTCTATGGACATCAACACTGATAAACCTGGGCAGGGACGTGAATTCCACGGACCCTCGATTGCCAGGCAGTTCTTGCACCTGTCCCAGACCGAGGACTATCGAATCCCCTCCCGTGTCACCCCCGGTGATCTGGGTCAAAGATTCTGTGTCGAGGGAATAGACGTTTCGGGGAATTCCCTCGTTCAGCCCCAAATCGCCCTCAAAGACGTTCAGTGTCAACACCGGCTGGTCAGGCTCTGGATAGACGGAACTTAATGCTCCTGATTCCAAGACGACCGCGGAGGGATAGATAAATCCGAGCATGCCAGTTTGCTCGGCCAACCCATCTGGAATTTTCACCACGCCCACACTCGTGAGATTTGAATCTTGCGGGAGGAAGGGAACCGGCTGGCTAAACACAACATCGCCGCTCCCTGATCGCACCGTGATCCAGGGGGCAAACCCATTACCCAGCAAATACACCGAGGTTCCCAACACGCTGAGGGGTTCATTCACTCTGAGCAATGCATCACGGGTCCCGGCGGGCTCCGCCACTCTCATCTCGGCCCTGAAATCCAGCGGGTTGGCAAAGCCGCTGGACGGGTTGAATGTGTAGACCGGCGTGAACTTCTCCAAGGCGAGCCCGTAGGGCTCGAGTTGCCCCTCTTGGAAGAACCGACCCGGGCTAAAAGAGTCATAGCTGGAGAGCTGATTCGTGAAAGATTGCCCTTCGATAATGATGCGCTGGCCGGAGTATTTAAACCCGGTTCCGGCTGCCAGCGCCACCAAAATGCCCACCAGTGCAAAGTGAAACACCAGGTTTGCCGTTTCTCTCAAATAGCCTCGCTCCGCAGCAACTGCGGATGACTCCAGCAAAACCCTAAATCCCGCTTTGCGCAGGGTTGCTTCAGCCCGAGCGGTCAGCTCCGCCGGATCCCCCACGACCTGAACGCTTCGATAGTGCTCCAAACGCTCGAGCCTGGCCGGGGTGGCAGGGGGTGCCTGGCGAAGGGCTTTGAGGTGGTGAGCGGTGCGAGGAAGAATGCACCCGATCAACGAGACAAACAACAAAATGTAGATGGCGGAGAACCACACCGAGGTGAAGGTGTCAAAGAGCTGCAAGCCATCCAAAATGGCAAAAAGTTCCGGATCCTCGCGCTGATACCGAATGACGCCGTTTGGGTCACTCGAGCGCTGCGGAACCAAAGACCCGGGGATGGAGGCCAACGCTACTAACAGCAGGAGAAACAGGGCCGTTCGCATGCTGGTCAGCTGCCGCCAGAAGAAGCGGCGCCAGCCAGCAGCATCGAGGATTGGTTGTTGGACGGGTGGGGCCTTCGAACCGTCGTGGAAATCAGAGGGGCGTAGTGGTTCCACCGATCACCGCCTGCAGACTCGACATCCAGATCTGCCACATTCCCGACACCATCGCTGCTCCGATGGCCATCAGGATCACGCCGCCTGCGATATTGATGGCCCGGATGTGGCTTTTCAACCAACTAACCCCATTGGTGACCCATCCAAAACCAAGAGCAATTAAAAGAAAAGGAATGCCAAGCCCCAGGCAATAGGCACTGGCAAGAATTACGGCACGAGGAATGTCTCCCACGGTGAGGGCCAGGGTATTCACGGCAATCAGCGTGGGGCCAATGCAAGGCGCCCAGCCGAGCCCAAACACAACGCCCAGCAACGGCGCGCCCAGAAAGCCATTAGCGCCAGCCAAGGGCAGCTTGGCGCTGCCCTGCAAAAAAGTAACCTGCCCGATGAACACAAACCCCATCAAAATAATCAGCAACCCCGCGAATCGCAGAATGACGTCCACCCACGCCACCAACAGCGCACCCAGCGACGCAAAAGCAATGGAAAAGCCAATGAAGACCGCGGAGAACCCCAGAATGAACAACACGACCCCGATAACCAATCGCAGCTTGGGCCTGGTGATGGTGCCGGTCCCACCGGCACCAGAAAACCCACTGACGTAGCCCAGATAACCCGGCACCAGGGGCAAAACACACGGCGATGCGAACGCTACGAACCCTGCGGCTAGTGCAATCGGGAGTGCCAGCAAGAGCGGTCCCTGAAAAATGATTTCCCCGATGGAGCTCATGGCCCCGTGCCCTCATCCACCACACTCTGAATCATGTCAGCCAAGACTCCAGGATCGCTGAGTAAGCCAGAAATACGCCCGGCCACCCGGGCGTCTTGGTCCACCACCAGGGTGGTGGGCACAGCGTTGGGTGACACGGAACCAGCAAACGCGAGCCGGACGGCCCCATCGGATACGTCCATGATGGACGGGTAGGTGACGCCAAATTCTTCGGCAAAGGTGAGTGCGGTGGGAGCCTGGTCCATAATGTTGACGCCCACGAACACCACCCCTTCACTGGCGAATTGCTGGGAGAGAGCCTCTAAATCAGCTGCCTCGAGGCGACATGGTGGGCAGCCGGCATACCAAAAGTTCACCACCAGAACCTGACCCGCATACTCTGTGGAATCAAAAAAACCACCGGTGTCGGTTTCCCCGGAAAAGACCACAGCATTGGCCCTGGAATCAGGGGCAATAATTGTGATGGCCCCGTCCCCAGAAATGTAGTTCTGCCCGGTGCCATCTCGGTACTGCTCGGCCAACACATCGGCACTACCGGAGCAGGAGACAACCGCGAGGCTCAGCGAAGCAAGAATGACTGCATTTGCGAGCCTCATCTACACCGCTCCCAAGTCGATCGCATCTTCAAGAAGATCTGCTGCGGGTTCCCGGTAGCTTTCCTCTTTCCACCTGGTGCCCACCTTCTTGAAGGTGGTGATGCTGGATAAAGAACAGCGTCGCTGGTTTGGCATATGTGGAAGGGGAATACCGGAGATCGTCCGGTGGAGGGTCCAAATCGCAACCTGGTGGCTGACCAACACCACTTCGCCTTCGTCCACGGATTCCCAGGCGTCTTCCGCCATCGCCACCATCCGTTGAGACAGCTCGCGGTAGGGCTCACCCCAGCTGGGACGCCAGGGGTTGCGCAATGCCAACCACACTGCTGGTTCGGTCAAGATTCTCTTGACGCTCAAGCGGCTCCCCTGAAAGACGTTGAGCCCTTCGTTGAGTCGCTCATCAATCACAAGCGGTAAGCCGGTTGCCGTGACCAACGGCTTGGCCGACTCTTGTGCGCGCTGCAGAGGGCTTGAGTAAATCCGGGCGATAGGCCTGGTTGCCAAGGCTCCAGCGCTTCGCTCCGCCATCTGGAGGCCCCGCTTGGAGAGACCAAAACCGTCCAGTCGACCGTAAAGAATACGGTCGGGGTTTTCTACTTCACCGTGTCGAACAAAATGTATTAGGTCAGCGGGCACCCGGTCATTCTATGAGGCGTTGGCCAAGGAGAAGCTGAAGCGACTTGTAGACTCGGTTTTCGTGACCGCTCGCATACGCATCCAAGACCTTGCAACCACGCCCGATGGCACCGTCGTGGAGGTAGGTGGTTTTGTCGAAACGGTTCGCGATCAAAAGAAGGTGCAGTTCGTCATCCTTCGTGATGAATCAGGCGCCGCCCAGTTGGTGAACCCAGCACTTCGAGAAGAAGACGAAGGCGCCGAGGCCGCACCCGAGCGGCGCGAGCTCACGGACATGATTTCCGGACTGGCTCACGGTTCCTTTATCCGAGTCACCGGCGAGCTCAAGCTCGATGAACGAGTCAAACTCGGGGGTCTTGAAATCAAGATTCACTCACTCGAAGAGACCGGTGCCGCCTGGCCAGAGCCACCCATTGCGGATGATTCCAGCGTGGATAAGCGCATGGACTGGCGCTTCCTGGATCTTCGCAGGCCCGCTGCCAACCTGATTTTCCGTGCTCAAACAGTGTTTGAGCACGGTATGCGCTCATGGTGGGTTGGGAATGACTGGATCGAAATCCACACCCCGAAATTAATGGCAAGCGCGAGCGAATCCAGGGCCGAATTGTTCGAGGTCGGCTATTTCGACACCGTTGCCTACCTGGCACAAAGCCCACAGTTCTTCAAGCAAATGGCGCAGCCGGCAGGCTTTGGAGCCGTCTTTGAGATCGCTCCGGCATTCCGCGCTGACCCCTCCTTCACTGCCCGGCACGCCACTGAGTTCACCAGCATTGATGCTGAGATGAGCTGGGTTAATTCCCACCACGACGTCATGGACATGCACGAACAGGTTGTGGTTGCGGGCATCACGGCTGTCGTTGAAAAGTACGGTGCCCAGATTCACACGGAGTTTGGCATCGAACTCACGGTTCCGACCACCCCGTTCCCCCGGGTCACGCTTGCAAAGGCCAGAGAGATTGTGGCTGCTGGCGGATATGAGATCCCCAGAGCCGATGGCGATTTGGACCCTGAGGCAGAGCGTCGTTTGAGTGCCTACATTCAAGAAACTGAAGGACACCCCTTCGTGTTTGTCACCGACTACGACTCGAGCATTCGGCCTTTTTATCACAAGCGTCACGAGGACAACCCCGCTCTCACCAACTCCTACGACCTGCTGTTTAGGGGGGTCGAAATCTCCACCGGCGCCCAGCGCGAGCACCGTATTGAGGTTCTCGAAGCTCAGGCGAAAGACAAAGGAATGGACCTGGAGGAGCTCGGGAGCTACCTTGACTTCTTCCGCCACGGTGTCCCACCACACGGTGGTTTCGGAATGGGTCTTGCCCGGGTGATGATGTTGATGCTCGAGCAATCGAGCATTCGAGAGACGACGTTCCTCTTTAGAGGACCTAACCGCCTCCAGCCCTAACTACATCAGTTGGGTGGCCCACCCGAGCTCATCACTCAAGCGGGTCGCCAGTTCGGTGACCACACCGTCTAAGACCTCGGAGTCTTCGTGGTGGCAGTCCAGAGTCAAGGGCAAATCTTCCCCGAATTTTGGCACCTCAATGCTGAGCCACGCTCCGTACCCAAGAGGCAGGGTCACATCGGAGGGGTCATCGGTATTCCAGATCAGACCCAACCGCTCCTCTAAGACCCCGAGAGCTTCGGCTTTGGAGAGAAACACTGCGGTGACAAGGGAACGCGTGGGCATGAGTCCATTATCTCGTCGTGCCCCTTTGGCAACGCTCCGAGCAGTAGAGCACCAAGTCCCAGTTCTTAGCCCACTTCTTTCGCCACTCAAACTCCAGACCGCAGGTCTTGCAGACTTTTGGCGTAAAGCCGTTTTTCATCTGTGCTTGGCGTCCCACGAGGGAAGTCTAGGGTCTGATGCTTAGGACCGGTACCCTCTGCTGCCAGCGAGGATTGCGTCATGAAAATACTGAGCGAGGCCTGACCTTCTTGATTCGTAAAAGGATCGAAAACGTTCATCCGAGACATACATTTCTGCCAACTGGGCGTGCATATCTGGGGAGCACTCGAAATACCAGGCAGATATGGCTTGCCGGCATCGGTCTGCAGCAACAATCGCTTCCAAGCTGGTTGCCTCGAAACCCTGCTCCATGACCTCAATCACACCGAGCAGTGCCTCTTCCTGGGCGTGCTTCGCCAGATCCATTTCGGCAGTTAAGTAGTCGGCCACTCGACGCTTGGACTCTTGATAGGCCCTCGATGCTCCCCAGTGGTCCCGCGCTTCATCCCCATACGGGTCCTTCGAGGGATTTGCCACAGCCCACTCAACTTTCAACAATGGAGGTTGTGGCCCCAGGTTAGTCAGCTTTGAAAGCGAGCGCTAGGCCTAGCGCGTACTAATCGATTGAAACTTCCGAATCGAGAGCGGAACAAAGATCGCCAGCATGATCGCCATTCCAATCAGCACCGTGGCAATGGGGTTCTGGGCCGTCCATGTTTCACCGAGCACGGCGCCCGGAGGGGTGTTCCCAAAAAGGTCCCGCGCTGCTTGGACCAACGCCGACACCGGATTCCATTCTGCAAACACTCGAAGCGGGGTCGGCAGGGTGTCTGAGGGAACAAAAGCGTTAGAGATAAAGGTCAGCGGGAACAAGACCAAGAACGACACGTTGTTGATGATCTCGGGACTTCTCACGCTCATACCGATGAACGCCATTACCCAGGAAAAGGAATAGGCAAACAGCAACAACAAAACGACCGCGAAGACCGCTTCAGCAAAGCTCGAGCGGATCCGCCACCCCACGATGAAACCGGTGACCATCATCACCACCATGGAACTTGCGTTGATCACCATGTCACCGTTGGTCCTCCCGACCAATACTGCGGCGGGGCTCATCGGCAAGGTTCTAAACCGGTCGATGATGCCATCTTTGAGGTCTTGTGCCATAGCAGAACCCGAGTAGGTGGACCCAAAAACCACTGTTTGGGCGAAGATTCCCGCCATCAGGAACTCCTCATAGGAAGACCCTGGAATGTCGATCACGCCGCCATAGACATAGGTGAACAACAACACGAACATGATCGGCTGAATCATGGTGAAAACCAGGATGTCGGGAACCCGCTTGATTTTCAGCAGGTTCCGCTTTGTGGTGACCCAACCATCAGAGAGAAACCTAGAGACGGAACCGGTGGCTGGGGACAGTGTTGTGCTCACGCGATCACCTCTTCTGCTTTATGACCGGTGAGCTGCAAGAAGACGTCATCCAGGGTTGGCCTGCGCATACCGGCGTCATTGAGGTCAATGCCCGAATCTGCCAAAGCCTTGAGAACGGCCTGCAGGGTTTTAGCGGCGTTCACCACCGGTCCGACCAACGTGCGATCATCCGTTCCAGTGGAAATATCTCCGGTGACAAAACGAGCGAGAACTTCCCTAGCCCGAGCCACATCGGCCAGGTCGTGCACGGTGATCTCCACGCGTTGCCCACCGACCATGAGTTTCAATTCATCCGAGGTTCCTTGAGCAATCACTTTGCCCTCATCGATCACCGCGATGTTATCTGCGAGCTGGTCAGCTTCTTCGAGGTACTGGGTTGTGAGAAGCACTGTTGTTCCTTCAGCCACCAGCTTCTTGATAACCTCCCACAGTGCCAACCGGCTTCTAGGGTCAAGGCCCGTCGTCGGTTCGTCTAGGAACAACACCGGAGGGTTCACCACCAAAGCTCCCGCTAAGTCAATACGGCGTCGCATTCCACCAGAAAAGCCCTTGACTACTCGATCTCCTGCTTCCACCAGGTCAAACATGTCAATCAGTTCACGCGCTCGAGCCCTGGATTCCTTGGGTGAGAGGTGATAGAGCCTGCCCACCATGTCGAGGTTTTCAAACCCGGTCATGTTCTCATCCACTGCCGCGTACTGGCCACTGACCCCGATCATCTGGCGAACTTTGTCCGGGTGTTCCGCCACATCAATGCCATCGATGTGTGCGGTCCCTGAAGACGGCCTAATCAAGGTCGTGAGCACCTTGACTGTCGTGGTTTTCCCAGCACCGTTGGGACCTAAAAGGGCCTGGACCGTTCCCCGGGGAACACTCAAAGAAAGGTCATCTAGCGCTCGAACCGTTTTCTTCCCCACCGGGTAGGTCTTTACAAGGTTGCGCGCTTCAATAAATGCGTCCATCGTCATCACGCTTACTGTAGCCCCCGTCAGGGATCTAGTTCTGGGGGAAACCGAGGTTGAGGCCACCGTGGCTGGGGTCAAGCCAACGGCTCGTAATCACCTTGGTCCGGGTGAAGAATCTAAAGCCTTCTTCGCCGTGGGCTCGGGAATCACCAAAGAGCGAGTTCTTCCAACCGCCAAAAGAGAAATACGCCATCGGGACGGGGATCGGCACATTGATGCCGATCATGCCGACCTGGACTTCGTTTTGAAAACGCCTGGCTGCTCCGCCGTCGTTGGTGAAAATCGCGGTCCCATTTCCATAGGCCCCAGAGTTAATGAGCTCCAGGCCTTCTTCGTAGGACGCCACTCGAACAATCGACAGCACCGGCCCAAAGATTTCATCCCTATACACAGCGCTGGTGGTGGGAACGTGATCAATCAAGGTGGGTCCCAACCAGAAACCAGCGGCGTCACCGTCTGCTTCAACGCTTCGGCCATCGACCACAACGGTGGCGCCATCTTTTTGTCCGACCTCGATGTAGGACGCGACGCGGTCGCGGTGCTCCTTGGTGACCAAGGGGCCCATGTCACAGGAGCGCCGGCCATCGCCGACCTTAATGTGGGACATCTTTTCCGCGACTGCTGTGACCAAATCATCGGCGATGGGTTCGACTGCAACAACAACAGAAATTGCCATGCACCGCTCACCTGCTGAACCGAATCCCGCGTTGACGGCGGAGTCTGCAACTAGGTCGAGATTGGCGTCTGGCAGAACCAGCATGTGGTTTTTTGCGCCACCCAGGGCCTGAACCCGTTTACCGTTCTTAGCCCCTGTCTCATAGACATATTGGGCGATCGGGGTGGAGCCCACAAAGGAAATCGATTCGATGTCGGGGTGGGTCAAGAGAGCATCCACAGCCTCTTTGTCACCGTGCACGACATTGAAAACGCCATCGGGTAGTCCCGCTTCGGTGAGCAGCGCTGCCACCCAGTTGGCTGCCGAGGGGTCTTTTTCGCTCGGCTTCAAAATGACCGTGTTTCCAGCGGCAAGCGCAACGGGGAAGAACCACATCGGAACCATCGCCGGAAAGTTAAACGGACTGATGATGCCGACAACACCAAGAGGCTGCTTGAGGGAATAGACATCGACGTCGGTCGACGCATTCTCCGAATATTCCCCCTTCAGCAGGTGGGGCATGCCACAGGCAAAGTCCACAACCTCTTGTCCGCGCTGAATCTCCCCGAGTGCATCAGAGAGAACCTTGCCGTGCTCGGCGGTGATGAGCTCTGCAAGCTCTCCTTTGCGGGAGTCCAGCAGTTCCCGGAAACGGAACATAATGCTCTGGCGCCTGGCGAGCGATAAATCTCGCCAGGCTGGGAAAGCTGCCTTGGCAACCCCGATGGCCTCCGCCATGTCCTTGGTGGAGGCGAGAGACACGTCCTTGGTCACAACTCCGAGCGCCGGGTCATAGACCGGAGCTGTTCGGGTTGAAGAACCAGTAAAGGTTTTCCCGCCAACATAGTGGGACACGATGGGGTTGCTCACGACGCACTTCTCCTTGAATAGTTGGTGGAGCTGGGGTTAGAAGGTGCTTGCATCAATCACGAAGCGGTAGCGGACGTCACTTTCGACGACCCGATCCCACGCTTCGTTGATGTAGGAGGCATCAATGGTTTCGATGTCCGAGACGATGTTGTGCTTTCCCGCGAACTCCAGCATCTCTTGCAACTGGGAGACCGGTCCGATCATGCTGCCGGCAATCCGGCGGCGCTGAGCCAGCATGGAGAATGCCTTGATTGGGTATGGCTCCGGGGCAAGGCCCACCATGACCAAAGTGCCATCGAGCTTGATCAACTCAAGGTAGTCATTGAGGTCAATCGGAGCCGACACCGTGTTGATGATCAGATCGAACTGCATTTTGTGGGTCTCAAACACAGCACCATCACTGGTCACAATGAAGTCATCAGCACCCATTGCCAGAGCATCTTGACGCTTTGACTCAGAGTGTGAGAACACCGTGACGTGGGCGCCAAGAGCACTCGCAAACTTCACGCCCATGTGGCCAAGGCCACCTAGGCCGATGATGCCGACCTTCTTGCCTGGTCCCGCACCCCACTCTTTCAAGGGAGAGTAGAGCGTGATTCCTGCACACAACAGCGGAGCTGTTGCTGCTGGGTCAAGGTTGTCTGGCACCGTGACGACGTAGTTCTGGTCCACGACAATTCCGTTGGAGTAACCACCGCGGGTAATCGACACACCATCGCGCTCGAGAGCGTCGAAGGTTCCAATCATGCCCTTCAAGCAGTAGTTGCTCATGCCTGCTTCACAGTTGGCACAGGTGCGACACGAGTCGACATAAACGCCGACTCCGACTCGCTGGCCAACGGAGAACTTCGACACGTTGCCGCCAACAGCCGTGACGGTTCCAATAATTTCGTGACCGGGAACCAGGGGGAAGTTGATGTCGCCCCATTCGCTGCGGCCGGTGTGGATGTCGGAGTGGCAAATGCCCGACCATTCAATGGTGAGAGCCATATCATCGTGTCCGGCCTCGCGGCGCTCAAACTCCCACGGAGTCAACTTCTCTCGTTCAGCCTTTACTGCATAACCACGAACCTGCACGGGGAACACCTTTCGTCGGGGAATTACTATTCTGTCGCACTGCTCCTAGGCTATGCCAATGACCACCATGGAAATTGAAATCACCACAATGGCCCACGGTGGTTCGGGAATCGGCCGCGTCGATGGCCGAGTCGTCTTTTGCCCAGGCGTTATCCCCGGCGAAATCGTGCAGGCCGAAATAACCGAGGACTCCAAAAAGTCGATGTGGCGGGCGCAAGCTGTGTCCATTACGAAGCCGAGTCCGCACCGGGCGGAACACATATGGCCAGAGGCGAGTATCGTTAGGCCGTGGGCAACCAGGGCCGGCGGCGCTGATTATGGCCACATCGATCTTGGCCACCAGCGCCAGCTCAAAACCGACATTCTGCGCGACGCCCTTCGCCGCTTTGGTCGCCTTGACACTGATCTGGTGAACCAGGTGAGTGTCCAGGGTATCCCCGGCGATGACGAGCGAATGGGGCTCGCCTGGCGCACCCGGGTAAGCTTGCACGCCGATGAGAAGGGCGCGTTGGGTCCGTTCGCAGAAAAATCTCACACCGTCATTCCGGTGACATCGCTCCCGTTGGCGTCACATCCGCTTCAGGAATCAGCCCTGCTCCAGACGTCCTTCGCTGGTTCCACCAGTGTTCGAGCCCTTGACTCCACTGGGTCAGGTGTTCGGTTTGTGGTGGATAACCAGTCTCCTCAAGCCATCACTGAGATTGTGAACGGGGTGAGCTTTGCCCTCTCGGATCATTCGTTTTGGCAGGTTCACCAGAGCGCACCCGACATCCTCGGCGGTGCTATCAAACGGGCGCTCCAACAAGACGCTTTTGACCCCCACGCACCGCAGCTGGACTTGTATTCAGGAGTTGGCCTGTTGGCTCACGCACTCACCAGCCTCTCGGATACTCGCTTGAGCCTGATAGCTGTGGAATCAGATGAGGCTGCTGCTCTGTTTGCTCACAAGAACCTCGAATCAGTAGCAGACGTGAGCGCCATTCCGGCTCGGGTCGACCACTGGCTTCGAGACCAAGTGTCCCAGGCGACCCTTGCGGAATCATCTGCTTTCGAGCACTCGAGCGTCATCCTTGATCCACCACGTTCGGGAGCTAAATCCGACGTCATTGACGCTCTTGTGGCATTGGGAGTCGCACAGATTATCTATGTGGCCTGTGACCCGGTGGCGCTGGGGCGTGACACCGCTCTGCTCAGTGAAGCCGGGTACGACATGGTGTTCCTAGAGGCGTGGGACATGTTCCCCCACACCCACCACATGGAAACCATCGCCACCTTTCTCAAGCGATAACCAAAGAGACCCATGCCTACTTTGTATCTCGCCTCAACATCCCCCGCTAGACGTCAAATCCTGCACGACATTGGCCTCTCTGCAACGGTGTTGACCCCCGATGTTGATGAGGAAGCGGTCGTTGCCGAGATGGTGGGCGACCAGTCCGCTAGCGCGGTTGCCCTGCATTTAGCGAAACTGAAAGCACAGAGCGTGCTGGGTCCTAATATCGATGGCATCGTCATCGGAGGAGACTCCGTCTTTGAATACGCCGGCACGAACTACGGCAAGCCGCTCACCCCCGAAGTTGCGACCGAGCGCTGGAAAATGATGCGGGGAAAATCAGGCACGCTGTATTCCGGTTTATGGCTGATTGACCACTCGGGTGGAGTCCACCATGGCTCAAACGGTCTCGTCTCGCATGCGACGGTGCACTTCTCTGACACCATCAGTGACCAGGAAATCGACGCCTACGTTGCCACAGGTGAACCCTTGAATGTGGCTGGTGCGTTCACCCTTGATGGCAGAGGAGCCGCATTCATCGACCATGTGGAGGGTGACCCCTACGCGGTGATTGGGATGTCAGCAACGGCGCTTCGCACGCTGATTCATTCCCTAGGGCATGCCTACCATCAGTTCTGGTCAGCACGCAGCTAAGGAAATCTTCGTCACCAGAAACGCGGGGGGTGGTGTGTCCCGTGGACCCTCCGTCCAAGCGCCATACTGTGCTCGTGGATGTGAATACCTGGCTGCTCTACACAGCAGCAGCACTGGGGCTCTCGCTCACCCCTGGACCAAACGGTTTACTCGCTCTGACCCATGGCGCTCTCTATGGGGTGCGCAGAACTCTCTTCACCATTGCAGGGGGAGCGCTCGGCTTCACAGGAGTCATCGCTGCGTCACTCTTTGGAATTGGCGCCATTTTGGCGGCCTCCACCGACCTACTCACGGTGTTGAAATGGTTGGGTGGAGCGTACTTAGTGTGGCTCGGAATTCAGGTCTGGCGCTCTGCGCCCATCGCGGCAGAAAGATCTTCTCAAAGCCCCCTGCTCACCCGGGTAGCGGTGTTCCGTCAGGGCTTCCTTGCGGCGGTGACCAACCCCAAAGGCATCTTGTTTTTTGTCGCGTTCTTGCCCCAGTTCCTCGTAACCGATTCGCCGTTGATGACACAGTTCGCCATCATGGCAGCAACTTTTGTGGGCATAGAAATCATCACCGAGTTAGCGATTGCCGCTGGCTCTGCAAAGATTCAGCCTGTTCTTGCCCGGTTCGGCAAGCGCTTCAACCACATCTTTGGCGGATTGTTCATGGTCATCGGTGTTGCCCTCCCCCTTCGCGCCTAAAGCCCCACCGGCGTAGGCTCGGGCTATGGTCGATTCCCCTTTTAGCCTGTCTGGCTCAAGCGCCATCATCACCGGAGCGGGCAGCCCGGAAGGTATCGGCTTTGCAACAGCAGAAATGCTCGCTCGGTTAGGGGCGGAAGTTCTGCTGGCGGGAGCAAGTGCCCGGATTCATGACCGTGCCCAAGAACTGAAGGATCGGGGTTTCCCAGCCCACGGTGTTGCTGGCGATTTGACAACCAACGATGGTGTTCTGGCTTTGGTTGAGGCTTGCGCTTCCCTCACAAATCCCCTTCGTATTCTCGTGAATAACGCAGGGATGACGAGCGTGTCTTTACCCATGGATACCACCGGGGAAAGCGCGGGTATTGATGCGACAACCACGGAGGCATTTGAGTTTGCGCTGGCGCGCAACCTCACCAGCGCCTTTATGGTGACTAAGGCACTCATGCCGAGCCTTCGAGAAAGCGGTCACGGCAGGATTGTGATGGTCACCAGCGTGACCGGGGCGGTCATGGCCATGAAGAATGAAGTCTCCTACGCTGCTGCCAAAGCAGGGCTCACTGGTTTGATGAAAGCCCTTGCGCTAGATGAAGCCCCCGGTGGCATCACGGTGAATGCCGTTGCACCTGGCTGGATTGCCACGTCCTCTCAGACCGAGTTAGAGGTGGCTGAGGGGTGGAGAACCCCGGTCGGCCGCTCCGGAACTGCTGACGAAATAGCCCAGGCAATTGCTTTTCTCGTAAGCCCAGGAGCCAGCTACATCACCGGCCAGACCCTGGTCGTTGATGGCGGTAATTCCATCGCAGAGGAGCGGAATTAGGCCTTGTCTCTGTTCTTGCTCGCCGTGGCGGCAAAGAATTCCCAAATCAAGCGGTGAGCGTTGTTGACCGTGAGGTCGGCGTGGTCATAGGCCGGAGCGATCTCCATCACATCAAAGCCCACAACATCAAGCTCGAGGGAGAGCCTCCTGACAATGCGCAATAGGTCAATGGGTTGGAACCCACCGGGCTCCGGTGTTCCGGTTGCGGGAGCGAACCCCGGGTCCAAAACGTCGATATCAATCGAGATATAGACCTTCGGAGCGCGCTTCTTGGCTTCAGCGATTACATCGTCGATGACCGGCATCACTCCGCGCTCCCAAAACTCTTGCATCATGAAGTGCTTCAGGTTGTTCTCCCGCATCCACTTCTGGTCTTCTTCGCCCGGCCAATAACCCCGCAAACCAAGTTGCAAGAAGCGATCACCGGGGATTGCGCCTGATTCAATAATCCGGCGCATCATGGCGCCGTGGCTTGCCAGATTGCCCTCGATGTCATAGGCGGTGTCGGCGTGCGCGTCAAAGTGGATCATCGTGACGTTGCCAAAGCCGTGTGCTTCTGCGACCGCCATGACTGCCGGATAAGTCACCGAATGGTCGCCCCCCAAAATCAGGGGAACGATGCCCCTGGATGTCACGTGACTCACTCGGTCATAGATTGCCTGGCGGGATTTTTCCCACATTCCGTGGCTTGTGATGGCATCCCCGAAATCGACGACATTCAGGTGGTCAAAGATCTCCACACCCAAATCGAGGTGATAGGTGCCAGGGTCATAGGCATTGGCGCGCATCGCTCTGGGCCCGAAACGAGCACCTGGCCTGTTGGTCGTTGAACCGTCCCAGGGCGCACCAATCACCGCTATGTCGGGTTTGATCTGATCGAGCTGCTCTGGTTCTGTCACAAACGGCCGCATCCCAAAGGTGGCAAGCCCTTGATAGGAGGGTGAATCCAACTGCTCGCGCATTCCTGGTGGTACAAAGTCTGATGAGCTCATCTACCAAGGCTACGACTATCAGGGGCAGACTAGGAGTATGTGCGGGCGATTTGCTCTTGATCAAGAACTCGATGACCTGATTCGGGAATTCGTGGTGAGTGAGAATCGTTTCCCCGCATGGCAACCGAACTGGAATATTCCTCCCACCAGCACTATCCCTATTGTTATCGAGCGAACGCAGGGAACCAGAGAAATCGGTCCTGCCAGGTGGTCTCTTACTCCCAGTTGGTCACAGGAACTGGTTCTTCCTTACCCCACCTTTAATGCCCGATCAGAAACAGCTTGGTCAAAACCAACGTTTCGAGATTCGGTCACGAAACACCGCTGTGTGATTCCAGCGCGGGGATATTTTGAGTGGGTGAGCGATCGGGGCACCAAGACGCCACATTTCATTTCCCGCACAGACAACGCAATCTTTGGCTTTGCGGGACTGTATTCGTGGTGGAGAAACCCCGAATCAGGGGAGTCTGTCGCAAGCGCCACGATCCTGACTAAAGAGAGCACCGGGCTCCTCCGAAGCGTGCACGACCGGATGCCGGTCTTGGTGCCTCCCGTGCACTATTCCTCGTGGCTTGATCCACAGAACCTCAAGGGCACAGACTTGATCCACGAGATGGCGAGTGCAACAGATTCGCTCGTTCCTGAATTTGGCCACTACCCAGTGAACCCGCTTCAGGGCAATGGCCCACAGCTATTGGACCACACGGGAAAAGAGACTCTGTGAAGGAGGTTCCAGAAATTATTGACTCCTTTCCAGCCACACAGGCTGCGTGTTTGCATTCGGTGAGGCAGACCCTGCTGGCTCTGGTTCCCGGTGCCGTGGAGGACACCACCTGGGGCATGCCCACTCTTCGCGTTGACAACAAGGTTCTGCTGTCGTTTCGTGGATTTAGCCATCACAACAGTCTTTTCCCTGGACGAGAAGTTCAGGACCTGCTGGGCAGCGCCCTCCTGCCCTACACAACAACCAAAGGGACCATTCACTGTGATATTCACACCCCACCTCCGAAAACTTTCGTGAAGGCTGTCGTTGCTGCACGGATCAGGGTGATCAACACAAGCTTCCCCAAACAATCAGGGGAGTTTCTATCGTTCTATTCCACCGGGTTTGTGAAGGGTCGTTGTCGATACACAAACGACCAGATGCACGGAGCGTGGGAATTCTTTCGCAAAGACGGAACGCCGCTTCGAAGTGGGTCCTTCCGCCTCGGGGTGCAAACCGGACCGTGGATTACCTACAGCCCAGATGGTTCACCGTATAAGACAACAAATGTCACCTAGTCTGTCTGCGTGGGAGCGCACTGGAAAGAGGCAACAACACGCTTAGCGTCGGTGTGTGAAGTGATGAGCGAACTCATCGCACGGCATGACCCCCCCAGCATTCATCCCCAACCACCCGAGCGATACTTTGATGTCCTGGTGTCCTCTATCATCGGGCAACAGCTTTCGGTGAAAGCAGCGGACACGATCGAGGCAAGGCTCCGAGACGGCTTCGGCGCTCTGTCTCCGGAAACATTGGCACGGGCAGAGGTTCCGACCCTTCGAGCCTTTGGGCTCTCCAACTCCAAAGCGAGCTACATCATTGGCCTCGCTGAAGCCTTCGCAAACGGGCAGATTGACCCTGTGCAGCTGGAAAAACTGCCCGACACAGAGGTTGTCGCCCAGCTCACCGCGGTCAAAGGAATCGGCCCCTGGACGGCAGAAATGTTCCTGATTTTTGGAATGGGGCATCCAGACGTGTGGTCACCCGGTGACCTGGGCCTTAAAAAAGCAGTGTGGTCACTTTTTGGTGAAGACGCCGACCCCACCCACACCAGCGAACGCTGGCGCCCGTATCGCTCGTATGCAGCTCTGTATTTGTGGGAGCACTCAGATGGGAAACCCGGGTCAGCTGCGCTACAGGTCTAAGCCATTATCAAGAATCCGACTGCCCAGGTTGCTGCCCACCTCGGTGAGCAACATGGCCGCATTCGCAATGGATGAAAAGGGGTCCGGCTCAAGCTCCGACAGCGACACAATGTCGTGAATCGTCGTTTGCCCTAGTGCACCCCGGTTCGCAAGTCTGTCCACCCCACACACCACATAAACGGGAATCCCTCGGGCACTGGCGTGCTCAATGACAACCGCTGGAATCTTGCCGTGCAGGCTCTGGTCATCAAAGGACCCCTCGCCCGTAATCACAACGTCGCACGCCTCCAGGGCTTCATCAAAGCCGGTGAGCTCCATCATCGCCAATGCGCCAGACACTCGGTGTGCTCCAAGAAACGCCATCGCAGCAAACCCCATCCCGCCACCAGCGCCAGCACCGGGCACCGCAGCATGCTGACCCGGTGCCAGGGATGAAAGCCTTGTGAGGCCCTGCTCAAGAATCGCCACCGCTATTGGATCTGCCCCTTTTTGGGGAGCGAAAATCTGGGCGGCTCCCTCGGGCCCCAGCAGAGGGTTATCGACATCGGTCAACACACTGATGGTGACGTCTTCGAGCCTTGGATCCTTTGCGCCTAATCGAATCTCAGCCAGCTGATTCAGCCCTTCGCCACCGGGAGGAATGGGGTGACCCTCAGACGTGAGGAAGTCGAAACCAAGCGCTTGAAGCATTCCGACTCCGCCATCGGTGGTGGATGTGCCACCGACGGTCAGCATGATGTGGGAAGCGCCTGCTTCTAGGGCGTGAGCGATCAGCTCACCCACCCCATAGCTCGATGCCTCCCGGGCATCCACAGAGGTGGCGTGTGGGTCAAAGCCGCTTGCCTGAGCTGATTCGATAACGGCAACACCAGCCTTGTGGGCAAAGAACGCCATCGTCCCTCTCCCCAGCTGATCCTTCACCAATCGCTCGACTAACTCAAAGCCATATGCACAGAGAACCTCGAGAGTTCCCTCACCCCCATCAGACAGGGGATGGGATCGGATCACGGCATCGGGGAGTGCCTGAGCCAGTCCGGTGGCAAGAGCTTCCGTAACGTCGGGGGAAGAGAGTGACCCTTTGAAGCTGTCCGGGGCGCAAAGAATGTGCATGATGGCTAAGCCTGGCAGGTTCGAGGGTTTCGGTGAACGGATTGGAACACGATCTGCCTTTTTTTGGTGCGCAGTGAGAGACCCGGCTGGGTCGTCAGTGAATCACCTAGTCTCAGCCTTCAATTCCTAGTAGCCTTGAATAATGCGTGCACGTGGATGGGTGGGACTGGGAATCACCAGTCTGCTCATTGTCGGCGGTGGTGGTGCACTCGCTCTTGGCGATTATGTATACCGAACAGGGACATCTGTGCCGTGTGAGGTGAACGAAGACGATCTCGCCAACACTCCAGAGGGTTTCTATACTCCGGAAGAAGGGCCATTTCCCGGAGAAGGGTGGGCCAAGTGGGTTGGCTACGACCTCTCCGAATGGTGGCTGAGCGATATCCCCATCGAAACTCTGCAGATTCCCGTGAGTGACGATGTCACTCTTGAAGCGTCGTGGATTAAGGCCGGTTACCCAAACTCTGAAGAAACGGTGATTGTCACCCACGGCTATGGCTCTTCGCGTCGGGACTACAACGCCTTGCTTCCCGCATCCATGCTTGCCCTCGAAGGCTTCAACGTGTTGCTGGTGGACCAACGTGACACAGGGAATTCAACCTGTGTCGATGGTCGTCACTCAGCGGGCCAAGATGAATCCGATGACTTCGCCGCTGTCGCGGAATGGTTAGTCATGGAGCAAGGAATTAGCCCCGAAAAAATAGGCATGTTTGGCGTCTCTGGAGGCGGGATTGCGACAGCAATTCTGCCCGCTAAGACCGAGAATGTGCGAGCCTTCGCCATCGAAGCACCCATCTTTGACTTTGCCGACACGGCCAAGGCAGAAGTGGAATTTCAAGGGTTTCCAGCGTTCCTCTGGCAATTGGCTGATGTTGCTGCCCGGATTCGAGGTGTCGACCTCAACGAGACTCCTATCCCCGCAGGCATCACAGCTGCCGGCGATCGGCCCATCCTGCTCCTGCACGGGACTGATGACCAACGTCTCGCCTATGCGGGGGCCGTCAAATTCAAGGAGTTTGGAGAATCACAGGGCATCGACGTTCGCTTGGAAACCTTTGAGGGAGCAGACCACACCGAGGGAATGCTCCTGGAGACAAAGCGCTATCAAGCAGCTCTCGTGAGTTTCTTCAGGGACGCTCTCGGCGACCCCTCCCTTCCCGCTCAGGGATAGTTTTTCCTAGGGACAAACCGCGCGACAACTTGGACTAATCCACCGTGCTGAAGAAGCACTAACCACCTCCGCCACGAGTTCCTTTCATAGCACGGGTGCTGCCAGGTGCTCACTAGGATTTGGTCATTACAAAACCTATTTCCGGAGGCCACAGTGACTAGATGGCAAGAACACCCCGCGACATCAAAATTTGCGGGCAAACGCCGCTCTTTCGGGGAAGTTGCGGCAGATGCAATTAGAAACGGCATGGGTTCCTGGACCTTTGTTTTCGTGGCATTGGCATTTCTGGGCGTCTGGATCTTTTTCAACCGAGGGGACGGCTTTGACCCCTACCCCTTCATCCTGCTCAATCTGGTTCTGTCGTGTGTTGCAGCTCTCCAAGGAGCAATCCTCCTCATTGCCGCAAAGCGTGAAGACCAAATCAACTCGGCGCTCGCGGTTCACACCTATCAAATCGACCAGGAAAGTCTTGAAATAACCCGCGAAATTCGCGATCTCTCCCGCCGGATTAAACAACTCACCGTTGAGGTGCACTCGATAGTGACAGTAAGCAAAAACCCGAGAACATAATCAAGACCCGCGCTCGAAACGCAATGACGTGAAACTCCGAGCCCGCCCGGAGGGACCCAAACGCCCAACCTTCTGAGCCGTATTTCTCTTCACATCCTCTCACTCACGCCGTTTTCCCCAACCCACCGGTCTTTATCGGTGTCTGTATGTCAGCACGGATCTGGACGTGTCAACGTTTGGGCTCACTTTTGGGCCGGCAACATCAAAGATGACAGTGACTAAGCGACTTATGGTGAGGCGACTATGACGGGGGTGGAGGGCCCTTTGTGCGAGGGGGCGGTCCCTGGTTATCCTCTTGGGGTGCTTGCGTTCCCGCAGCGGGGCCGCGGACCTCAGCCTCGAATTCACCCATGAGGCAACGCGGAAAGAAAGGGAAGGTGCGGGTCATAAAGTACGTGTAGGTTCCTTCAACTACGGCGCCATTACATTCGTCCAAGTCACCGGAGGAAGGACCATATTCCCAGTCGTCGGTCAAACTACCGTCTTTTGCCGAACCAAATGTGGTGGGTTCCCCCCTGCCCGGAGTGTAAACGCATCCGGAACCATTTCGAGTGCCGGATCCCAGCCGGAAACTGGGGGAATATTGAGAACTCTTGGAATAGTAAATGAGGTGGCCGTCACGAGCAAACCCCACATGCACTAGGTCCGCCTCTGGAGACAAAATTTCCACCATAAGGTCCGATATGCCGTGATAGTGGTATTCCCCATTCGGCTGCACGTGAGCGTTGTTCAAATCCATCCCGAGATTGACCACATCTTGAAGCCCCTCTATTGGATAAATTTCACCGCTGTCGCAGATGACTTTTTCATCTGTTCCTGGCTCAAACTTCACCCCGTTTATCGCAACTCCAATTTCGCAGGCAGGCTGGGCCTGACCGGTAAGAACTGGGTCCAGTGGAAAAAACCAAACTTTATCCTGGGCCGAAATCGTATTGGGGTTGTTCTTGTTCGGAAATGCGCCGGTTTCGTGGTCTGGCAGCGCATTGGAGGTAATTGTTCGATAACCGTTTTCAAACCGGACCGTGGTCTGCGTTCCGAAGGTCGGATCAAGGACCTCATATTCACCAAGGAATGCGTCACCTTCAACTGCGGAAAGGGTCCCTTCCGCGGAAGAAGAGTCACCCGTTTCAACATTATTTTCATTGGGGGCAACGACCATGTCTTCGGAAGTCAATCCAGAGCAACCCGAGGCAACGAAGACAAGATGAGGAGATGACAAGCACGCGGGGAATTGTGGAAAACCCGCTCCGGGTAAAGAGAGTCATCAAATTATTCCTTAGCTCAATTTTATCTGTTGCTTTCGAGGGGCATTGCCACTCCTTCATAGTGCAAGGGGGCCGGCACGGGCGACCGAGCATACAACGGAGGGAAATATCGTGGCGCGCCCGGAGGTGTTCAGGTTCACAACATCGTTGATATCTGTTTCACCACATCGTTGATAGTGCCTAAAAGGGTTCCCAATTGTCTCGGGGGTTCGGTTTTCGATGTGTCACGACATCGTTCTCACCGAAACAAAGCGAGCAAAGCCGTGGCGCGCTTCTGTTTCGACGCAAAGGCCATCTCTAAGTGCGACGCCCACTAAGCAGTAAATGCGCGCCTAGGGAAGGATGTGGATCTTTTCTTCTGCTATTTCTGCCGTGCTCAAAGCGTGGGCGTTGGTTGCCTGTCCAAGCAGCTGCCGATGAGACCACCACTGCAACCAACCGGTCGGGAGCCAGTGTGTGATATCAACTATCACGCGAGACATCTATCAACGATGTCCCGAGACATCACAATGGCGCGCCCGGAGGGACTCGAACCCCCAACCTTCTGATCCGTAGTCAGATGCTCTATCCATTGAGCTACGGGCGCTGGCAACTAGTGCGACGCAAGCTTACCAGGACCGATTGCTTCCTCGTCTCCGGGGCTAGTGCCCTCAGACACCAGGTGATTCACAGCAAAAATGAGACGACATTGTTTCTAGTCAGGCGTAGTGTGTGGCCATGGCCGCAAAGAATCACGACTCACGTAGAAGTCTTGTCCCCACCCGCTGGGCTGAGGGAATGGAAGATTCCTTCCACATTGTGTTGGGCGTATTTCTGTTTGGCATCGCCGTTGCAGCGCTTATTTATAGCGTTATTCGGGTCTTCACTACAGACCCTTTCTTTCCCACCGGGATGATCCAGGCCATCAACGACATTTTGTTCATCGTAATCATTTTGGAAATTATTCGTACCGTCATTGCTCGCTACACCGACGGGGTGTTCCAACTCCAGAACTTCTTGATTATCGGAATTATCGCTGCGGTTCGACACATCCTCACCGTGGGCGCATCCATGACCCTGGGAGCAGAAAAGCCCCAAGAGAGCTTTGATAGAGCGGTCGTTGAGCTCACTGTGAGCTCAGGAATTGTTGTCGCACTGGTCTTTGCTATTTTCCTGTCGAAAGTCTCAGACAGTGCTGTCTCCAAGGCGGCGTCCACCAAATAACCCCGGCGTAGACTCGGCCTCATGAAAGATACGAAGTCGAGACAAGCCATCGCTCTTCCACTGATTGCATTGGTCATTTCCTGGTCAATCTTTATGGTTGCCCTCTATACCGAGCTCTTTGTTAACCCGGTCTATGACGACACCGGGACCTGGATCGGCGAAAACCCCGCCATTCAGGCAGCTCCGTATCTCTTTTTCGTGGCTGTTGCCGTCTTTGCCGCCGCCGGCGTGGTCGCCCAGCGCATCGCCATAGGGCAACGGGTGTCCCTTGGAGCCGATGAGCGCCTGCCTCGCAGCGCCCATCGTTTCGCCACGTTGTCGATGGTGATCGCTCTTGCCATAGGAGCGGTGCTCGGCATTATCGTGTTCTTCGAAGGCTTCAATACTTATGGTCCGCGCAGTGATGACCTGGTCCTTCGTTTGATGACAACCTACTTGCCCATCATCCTTTACACCTCTCTGGTCGTTGGCGTCCTCCTGATTGGCTTTGTATTCCGAAAAGACAGACTGCCTAAGTCTGATGACACAGTCCACGCGCTCCAGGAGACCACCTCTGATGACCAGCCCGAGGCACAACGCAGCTTAGGCGCTGCCTATGTCGTGCCCATCATTGCGGTTGCCATTGCGTTGATATTTGGCTTGATTGTGTTTGACGTCACCGGAACAAACTTGGAAGTCTGGGTGTGGGTCATCATTCAGGTGATGATTGGCGCCGGAGTTGTGGCTGGCACGATTTTTGGGGAGAAAGCAGTAGCGGGTGGACCGTCCGGTTCCAGCTCCAGAAGCAGAATCACTAGAGGCGCCAGAGGGCTTAACTTCGTACTCTCCATTGTCTTTGGTGGTGTTGTCTCACTGATGGGCTTTGCGTATGGGGGCACCGCGATCGATAGCTTGTGGATTTCCCCCTCGTTCTCTGTTGACATCACGGCTGCGCCGGGAGCACAGCTCCCAGACGGTGAGATTGCCGCATCAGGATGGGACCTAGAAGAGGATTCCACTGTGAGCATCACACTGGAAGATCCAGCGCGCTCCCTGCTCAGCGGAACCGCTGGGCACCAGGGCGACTTCTACCAAACGGCTCCCATGCCCCAAAATCTTGAACCCGGTGATTACGTCCTCCTGGGGACTGCCACGGCTGCAGACGGTCGGCCTTTGTCTCGAACTCTGGAGTTCTCACTCAGTGAGAGCGGAGAAGTCGAGTGGGACTACAACCGTAATGAGCAGTTCAGATATGAAGCCGAAGAGTCAACTGTTCTCGATGCAAGCGCTAAGTGGTTCATCGATGACCTGTTACCCGCACTGGTTCTCATCCTGTTGGCTCAAACGGCGGTGTTTCTCAGCCTGACCGAACGAAATAAAAGGCCTCGCTCAACATCACCCAAGAAATAGTGTGATCCGGCAGTGGGGCCATCACACAGGTCCCCTTCGCCCATCAAAAAAATAGTAATCACCCTCAGGGCCAAGCAGACCCCAGAAGTCACCTCCTTGAGCCAGGGGAGCACAGGCATGACGGCCAAACTGGAAAAGGGTTTCTTGGTAATCCGGTGGTGCTCTACATCGCAGTTCTCACACAAAAAGAGGCTCCGCTTGGTCAACCAGTTTCCTGCACAAAAAAAAGACAGTGCGGGCCCAAAGGGCCCCGCACTGTCTTGGACTACTCAAACAAAGATTAACTCCCGGGGCTCGAAGCACTCAGCACCTCGGACACTACAACCAGCTCGGGCTTAGTCCATACAGCTCGAGAGTGAAATGGCTGTTGAGGAAGCTGCCCACGCCAGAAACCCACGCGGTGAAGAACAGGAACTGGCTCGTAGCTTCGTGGAAATGGGGCTGAGCGAAGCAACCGCACTCCAAGCTGCCAAAGAAGTCCACGAAAGCCCCCAGAGCGCAGCAAAATTGCATGTGACCCACGAGTTGGGGTTGGACCCGACATCGTCTGCCTCGCCACTGTGGGCGGCAATGTCGTCGTTTGTGACCTTTTCGATAGGGGCATCCATTCCCCTGGTCCCCTACATGTTTGGCTTCACCTCATTGTGGCTTGGCCTGGCCAGTGGAGGATTGGGTTTGATTCTTGCGGGAGCACTCGCATCAACCTTCACGAGGAAGCCGTGGTGGCTTGGGTCCGCTAGGCAGTTCGCTCTTGGCGGGCTTGCAGTTGCCGCAACGTACTTTGTCGGCACACTTTTTGGAGTGGCCCTGAGTTAGCCAGATGGCGGAGACGGAGGTGTGTTCTTTCAGGACATAGGAAACGTATCTCTCAAGACATAGGAAACTTTCCGATATTTCCCTCGCAACCAGGCGACCGGTCTTTCCCGCAGATGGCGTGCGCGTGCCCCGGTTGAGGCAGGAGA